>Ga0116231_10004283_pt1 | contig 28967 bp, 16 predicted proteins | sample S1TSphgellanicum_2_FD_89695 | JGI IMG/M metagenome (GOLD analysis project Ga0116231, IMG submission 89695) | Host-associated microbial communities from peat moss isolated from Minnesota, USA - S1T2_Fd - Sphagnum magellanicum MG | ecosystem: Host-associated > Plants > Peat moss > Unclassified...
AGGGAAGTTGCAAAACAAGGCCATTCCAATTAAAAAAAAAAATAAATTAAAGAAAAAAAAAAAAAAAAAGAAACCCAAAAAATTCAAAACGCAAAAAAAAAAAAAAAAAACTTCAAAAAAATCCTCTAAAGGAAACCACAATAGTTCAAGATAGTATTATAACTCTGTAACTAAATTTCTCAAGTTTCAAACACAAGCCAAAATATCATGTTTCAAAAATCCTCATATAAAAATAAATAGACCTATTATTTATTTATTACCTAGGGGCCAAAATCCCCTTAAGCTAAGCTGCTATATAATGAATCTAAACACAATAATACCTTACCCTAAGCTCAGTTTCGTCATTAAATAAATCCTCAAAATAGTGAAATGAAATTTTGTGAAAATATGAAGTTAGTTGACATGTTGAAAATCATCATAATTATCATGGGCTACACTCTGAATAATTTCACTACTCAGCTCACAATATTATAATAAATGATGAAAAAAATATATATATTCAAATTTTCAAAATGAATTCATCATTACATTGTTTTTTCAAAGCCCATCATCTTTTTTCACTTTTTTTTCAGATGATATCACAAGAAATATTAATTATATATGATGGACTTTACGAGAACATGCACCAACACTTTATTTGTCCAGGTGCATATCAGATACTATGGATAACATTGCATCAAAGATCTTAAGTCTTATGTGGTCCAGCATCTTCAGCTGATGCCTAAGCCTCCCATTCCTTTTGCAACCTCTAAACTTGTCTCTTCCCCCCTCTACTTTACTTTTGTGACATCTAATGTTGCCTGCTTGTTTAGTTTGGATGTTCTTCAAAATTAGGTACCATCCTTGTTCCATCTTTCTTGGACTTTCTCTCAAAGCCCACTCAACACCATCTTAACTAGTCTTACCACATCAACTCACACAACAATAAGATACACCCCCTTCTCCCCCCCCCAAAAAAAAACGCTAACAAGGGTATTCTTGCATATGAAGTTAGGACGACAAAATTCCATCTCATTTGTATTTTGGGTTCACTTAACTAACACTCTTGCATTAAAAATTAGATAAACTTGATTCGCACCAAACACATAAAGCATATTACATGCTTGGCTTGGCAATTTCACTCAACTCACACTCTACTCAGTCAACATGAGGCCAACACAAAACATCAATGCATTTTAATCAAATCCCATCCTCAAGAACCACAACCCTTAACATATTCCTAATTCAATAGCCATTAACTACTCGTAACACACCTCACAATCATAAAGACAACATATAAAAGATGCCTTACAAATCCCCCTTATACATCTATATCAAACCCATATTCCCAAGTCCTTCACTACAATTCCCACAAAATCATTTGTGTTTCCACATTCACTCAACATTCTTCAATTGCTCAACATCTTTTTCTTCCTTAGATCCTTACAACATTTCTACGTTCTAACAAGACACAAATATACACCACCCAAACCTTCAAGGTCATTTAAGCCTTGTCACAGAAAATTTCAAAATAATTCAAGAATTCTCAAAATAAACCATCGACAACAATAACATAAATTTTCAAAATCTACTCTCCTTCACAACGCCCTAGCATTGTCTAGTCTTGCATCCCTTTCCTCCAAACATTCTTATATAGGCAAGTACAAAGCAATGTAATTACACACAAGAAAAACTTAGAAGAATTAACACTAATCATACCACCTATGACATTTCAAAGTCAAACAAATTGAGCATCCTTTTCCACATTGTGTTCTTTCTTAAATTCAAGCTTTCCCACACCATCTTCACGACAACTACCTTTAAACCACCCAAAAATTAGAAAATGACAAACATGACAACTCCAACACATCCCAACTAGTAAACACCAATTGAACAAGTGCCACATTATCTAGACAAAAAAAAAAACCCTGTAGAAATATTAACTCCATCTTCATCATTCACCATGCAAAGCACATAAATTGCAAAATTCCAAATTTGAAAAACAAGCAAAAGTTAATAAACTGCCCAAAATGCATCACCGAAACTTCTAATGATTTCCAAAAGTAATGTATATTTCACTAGCACACCATGTTATAAGTTGATGTGACTACTATTAGTCCCCACGATGACTCATACATGAAACATCCCTAATTTAAAACTACAACATATTTTTCCTTTTTTTGAATAGAGAACGATTATGGATTTTTATCCATGGAGAAGAGAGTTATATATTTTTTTAACCCATTTCAAAAAGGTTATGAAACTTTTCATCCACCCACATGAAAGTTATGTGGTTACTTTCAAACTTTTAAATAGATGATTGTGTTGGGTAACCAACTCACATATGTTAAATACCATAAATAATTATGGTATCCTTGTGCTTTAATTATTTCTAGTAACCAACATCCGTTCATTGGTTACCTAATCCTTCAACATCCATGGATTGCAAGGTGTGAAAAAATCAAGTTGTTAAGCTTACTCCTTGAGAATGGGAATGATTTCACACCTATAAATAGGCATAATTTTCCTTCCCACTCTAGAGGAATAGCTAGAAGCTCTTCCTCTTGTTTAGGAAAGAGATTCATCATTATAAAGTGCCTCCAAATAAATAATGGGAAATTTCTACAAGTGTTTGAAGAGAGAACACCCAATGTATTTGATCTAGGAATAAAAATTAATTGTCCAAATGGATCAATCAATATGCCACCTCGCAAATTTTTATTATGTTAGATGTCATGATATAAGACTGTCCAAAATAGACTATGTGGATTTTTTCAAAAATAATGGATCAAACCACACAATTTACCTCACACCTTTGTGACTTCATCATGAACCATGAAATGCATGGAATTGGGCTTAAATGTGTGCCACATGTCACAAAACAATTGATTGTCAAAAAATGGATATAATCAACATGCCACTTGGCAAATTTTTATTATGTTAGGTGTCAGAACATAAGACTATCCAAAATAGACAATGTGGATTTTTTTCAGAATTAAACAAATATTTTTTAAATATTTTAAAATGTTATTACATGTCAATACATCATTTGTAATTAGTGCTAACCAAATCAATTACATGTTAATCATAGATGACAATACATCAAAGGATTTTTTTTTAAAAAATGACTTTTAATTTCCATTTAAAGACCATGTTGTTTTTGGTTCTGGTCACATGTGAATTATCAAAAGTGATTAATAATACTTTAGTTGGATATGTTTTTTGTAATTAAAAATTAGTTGCAAGGATCAATTGCAAAATCCTATTTTTCTTGTAATGATTTGAATTTCCCACTTGCATGAAAAACACAAATAGGTTATGGAAAAAAATTATAAATCAAGATAGTTATAATGGCAATAACTACAAAAAAAAAATTGAAAAAAAAAAAACCAAGAATGAATAATCCAAAGTTGAAAATTTTAAAACTAGAAAAAAAGATGGAAATTTTTCTAAAGTTTTATGGTATTCCTTGGAGTGACTAGCGTAAAAAAACACATCAATAAGATCTACTTGGGGCATAATCAATATTTTTTTATGTATGTTTACAAGTTTCATAAATCATGTCAATATTGAAAATGTGTATTATATTTGTACAATGTCTTTTCTAATATATCAATTTAGCATATGGATAAGTTTGAAAGTAATTTTTTAACCATTGTCTTTATTTTATGTAAAGCCTTTAAAATCGGGCATTGCCAATATATTTTGCTAATGCCTCATGTTTGAGCTTTACTCTAAGGGTGTTTGCACATTACAATGACCTTATGTGGACGTCATAATGGCATTTTTTCTTGCATTCTTTAAGTACAAGAAAATAAATAAAATAAGATCCATTGAAATAATAAAAAAAAGGTTCACTTATCTAAAGCTATCATAATCAACCTTTCAAAAATGAAATAATCAAATCAAAATTGTGGATAGCTAATAAGTAATGAACTTTTGAATTTGGCCCACACTTTTTGTCACACCTGCAAAATTCATAAATATGAACTTTTATTTTACAATGTATTAATTTTATGTATTTGAAACTTTGGGACATTGGATAAATTATTTTTAAATAATTAAAAATCCATTGAATGAATGGAATGTGATTTTAATTTATTATGTTATGGACTTTTTAAAATTCCAAAAATTGTCATTATTCAAAAAGTTTTAAGCATTTAGAAATAATTATTTTTAAATAATTTCTTTTGAGATATTTTTTATATGTCTTATAACATCATGACTTCAAATTGGAATGGAAAAAAATGTTATTTTCAATATTATTTAAATATTCATATTTTAAATGAGTTTTCAATTACACTAAAAAAGGATTTTGAAAAAGGACTCTAATTTGCTAAATTTGTGACACCCTAATGTGCTTTTGCCCCTAAACACAAAATATCTCCCACTTTTAAGTAGTAGGTAAATTTTTATTTTTATTTTCTAGGAGGGAATTTTTTTAATATAAATTTTAAAGTCATAATTTTTTCCTTTTTAGAAAAGAATTTATAGTGTTGGACAAGTACCAATCAAACTAAGGTTCACCCCAATTGTTTTTGGAAATATTTGATGGTATCAACTAAAATTATATAGTGGGTTGATACCCTACCTATTAGGTATCAAAAATAGAAATTTGAATCCCAAAAATTCGATCCCTTGATTTTTTTAAATATTGAAACTCGAATAGGTTATATATAGTGTGGGGTAAGTATTTAATTTTTTTGGTAATAGTTGGGTCCAAGTATTTGAAAATAAAAAATTCAAAAAATTACTCAGGTCTAGTTTTTTATTTTTAGGAGATTAAAAAAATCACCCAAGTTTGGGTCTTAGAAACCCAAAGAGGGGCGGTTATGAGGTGGAGGCGAAGGTTAGGGTTTGTAATTGATCAGGTATAAAACCTAGTTTAGTGATAAAAACCCAAGCGATATAAAAAGGTTATTTTATTAGGGTTTTTGAAAAAACGCCCTTAAAAACACATGTTGGGTCTTCAATAATGTCCTACAAAGCCAAGTTTTTGCCAAGTCTTTAAGGTTTTAACAAATAATCTTAAATATTTTAAGCTTACAAGGCAAACTCCTAATAGTGTAAAACAACATTAATGTTTTGTAAGCTTGAACACATGTGTTACTTGAATGTACAAACACCAATCATAATTGAAAATGCATATTGATTATTTGTAACAGCTAAGAGAACTTGAAGATTTTTTTAAAAATCTAAAGGTAGTGCAATTCAGGTATGAAATGGTTATTGATTCAAGTTTTTGAGAGACACCCTACCTTGTTATTCTCCCTAGGTAGGGTTTGATTATGGATACTTGAAATTTTTAAATCACCAATTGTGAGGTGAAAACGAGTGTTAATTATTAGAAAATGTCGGGTAAGAAGGGGGTTTGGGTTTTTCTAACTATAAGAATCGGTAGGCATATATGCATATACCTAGTCTGATACCATTAATACCCAATGCCAAAACAAACACCCACCCCACATTAATTATATCCTTTAACTGTGGGGTTTAATTATTAAACCTTTTATAGATAGGGTTTAAGGGTAGGTTTAGGTTTAAAGCGGCTAAGTTTTCGTCTTAGGTTTAAGGTGTTGTAAATCTTTCATCCATAACAAGATTTGAACTCCATAAAAAAGGCTACAACTCTTCAAACCCACATTGTAAATTGTTTTCTTGATTATTGTCATTTTGATTTGAGCATTTTTGATTTTTGGACTTATCATTGGCATTGACTAAGAGGTGTTTGGTTGTTTTGCACTTATGTTCGATGATTGTGGGAGGTGTTGGATGTTTTTTTGGTGTTCAATTTTTGTTGGTGTTAAGTTCTTGTTCTTAATGTTCAATATTTACTCTTTTGGTGTTAATCGGCCCTTGTTCTTGGTGCTCGATTTGCAATTGCTTGACTTTTATTGATGTTTAGTTTAAAGCTATTTTTGACTTTTTTTTCTTAATGTTCAGCTTAGAAATGTTTGGCTTATCATTTTAAGGTGCATCCTTAATCTTTTGTTTTTGTCCTTTCTTTGTGATTTGTTTTGTTTTTGTAGGAATGCAAGTCATTTTTGAATTCAAACTTTAGTAAAAAGAAGTTGAATTTGCACTTGCATTTTTTAAACATTCTTGTGAACATACAATAGTCTTGCATTTGCATATTTGCATCAACATTTGTTTTACCTTATGGATCAATTTAAAAGTGAGTGATTAGGAACACATTACACATTATACTTGCATATCATACTTGTAAATGTTTGTAATTACTTCCTTTTTTGCATCTTCAAGTTTTTAATAAATAGAAAATTAATAATAAATAATTGAAACACACCAAAAAATCTCTAAAATTTCGAAAACATTTTTTATTTGATTTTTTCAACCTTGGCTTGGTAATACAACTTGTATAAAATGGAACCAATTGTTTTGGATGATGTTTTTATTAATGAAAATGAGTTGTCAATGGGGGAAATGAATGAAAATCAAAGGCTAGAAAATGTTTGAAACATTGCCAACTATCTAATGAACAACGAATGAAATGGAAGCCTCATAGTAAAAATTCTTTGGCTTAGACATTTTATTGTGTAAATGATGATTCAAAAGTTGATGTCAAAGCTTCACATATTATGTGTTGTGTTGTCTATTATAATGCACTCTAATCAGTCCACCTTCAATATTGGACCAACAAACAAGGTTGAAAAAAGGCTAGGTCAGGTTTAAAAAATAATAGTACAATTGTCTTGAAAAAAAAAATGGATGTAAACCATGGATTAATTTAAATTTTTAAAAAAAATGAACAACAACATGATAAATGTCATTTAAAGACAACTTGCAAAAAAAAGGCATGGAGTAAATTTAAATACCATCTTTATTTTTTTTGGAACAATAGACCCTTTCAAAAAATACAATGTGCAATATAATGAGATTTTGGAAAACTTGGGTCTTCTTGTTATCATAAACCATTTGCCTATTTAGTTTGTTGAAAGGGATTGGTTAAAACATTTAATTTTGAGATTATGCCCTTCTGTTGTATTCCTTTTAGAAAAAACATTTGTTTAAATGTTACTGGATTTGGTTGAAAAGATTAAACAAATTTATATTATGTTAGTTGATTGTGTGTTTACCACTACAAGTTTTGATCTTTAGATGTCCAAAGGAGCACATGACTTCTTTGTATTGATTGTCATATTTTTAGAAGAGGACTAGGTGTTTTTTTCTAATTTTATTTTGGCAATGTAAATTGTTTTTAAGGAAGTGTCCAAAGTTTCAAAATTTCAACCCCCTAGGCCAAATCAAAGCCACTCATTACAAAAAAAATACATGCACACACCAAAAAAGTTGGACTTTGGGATGCACTTAACAATTAGTTAATAGATTTAACAATAGGTACCTTAACTTATGATAAGTACTCTCAATTATAATATTTGTTATAACTATTAAAAATATATATTCATCGTGTTATAGTGACCATTTGAGAATCCTTATATAAAACTATTGTAATCCAAGTGATCAAATGAAAATAACCACATACTTTTAGGGACCTCTTTTAATTTTAGAGTTATAATAGTAAGGACCATAGTATGAAGGCATAAACCCCAAAACAAGGGAATTATGATCTTCAAGTTAAGAAAAAGTCATGGAGAAAGCCTTCCCAAGTGTAGAATACAAAAGATATTTTAAATTTAAATACCCAACATTAGCGAATTGAAACCCCCAAATCAAAAGAGAGTCAAAATACAAGCCTTCCCAAATGTAGATTACAAAAGATAATTTTAATTTGAATACCCAATGTTAGGGAATTAAGACCTCAAAATTAGTAGAAACCTTTGTGCCTTCCCCAATGTAGAGTACAAAAGGTTTTTCCATTGTAACACAAAGGTAGACCTTTTTTAATGTTATGGGAAGTGTATTTTAAAGTGAAATCTAATTACCTCTACAAATGGGGGGGATATTTCATTTTTTAAGAAAGGTTTGTTGTACAACATGATCTATTTTTAGTTAAGTTTTTCTATTTTCCAAGGCAAGGTCTTTTTTTTTAATTCACGTTTATGCATCTCAACTATGAACTTGTTGAAATCATGTCCATTTGGAGCAATTTTGTTTTTTTTTTTTCACACATTGTGCCTTTACATGGATTATTATCGTCAAATGAGGGCATTATTAGAATGAGGCCAATGCGCAAATATTGCCTCACATGGACCCTCCTTTCAACAATGCCTTCATCTAAATGCATTACCTTACATGTAAAGACCTAGTTAAATTGTTTTAGTGTATTAAGAAGGCACATTACCAAGTGTAATTTTGCTCACAGAAAGGGTGAATGTTTTAAAATATATAAATTTTGACATCAATGAAAAGGTAATTTCATTGACTTTTGACATTTTGGGGGAAAAAAAATCAAGAATGAAAAATTAAATAAATAAATAAATAAACTAATACATATATATATATATATATCTTTCAACATGTTTTGAAACATGTAATTAATGTTTTTCAACACAATGAAATAGTGTAAAAGAAATGTTTGAACAATGATGTTCAAACAATTCTAACATGTTTATGCACCATTTTTCAACAAAGTTTTTGGATTTTTTTTATCAATCCCATGCTACCACATCAACTTGTTAAGATTAGTTACAATGACTTATGAACATGTTAGTTCTTATTATCATGTTTTTACCCATACACAAGACCATAACAAATTAAAAAATAAAAAGGCATCAACTTTAGATTCATAAGTTTAACAAGACTTCAACAAGACCATTGTGGAAGTAACAAAGAAAACAAGAAGGGCTAACAAAAATTGAATGAAACAAACAATAAGATGCATAAAACTTTAAGAAATCTATGGCATTCAAGTATTTATACAAAATGGAACATCTCTTCACATTTAAACCAACAACAATTGATTCTTGTATCGTTTAAACCTTATCATAAAATGAATTATCCCTACAACTCTACCATCAGTCACATCTTGACCATTCAAACCAACACATTATTCCAAAATGTATAATTGATTATTTATATTAATGATGATCCATTATTCAATCTTGATCTTTACCATCATAAAAGTTTTTTTTGCATCAATATTGTGGACTATTACAAACCATTGGATTTAAACTTGTAGTTAAGTTAAAACCAATAGATTTAAGAAAAGGTACATATGTTTTTAATTGTTAATTAAAATTTCAAAGCTTAATTAAAAACCTAGCATACACCTTTACATCAATGACTATCAATTATAATATTTCAATTTTTTAAATAACAATCAAATCATTGGCAATCTATGGCCTTAAAATCCTAATGTTGATCACATTCCCATTGTTCAACAAAGGAATTATTTTGAAACGTTTCACTTAAATAAATCTTAGATGTCCAAAATAAACCTTAATTGTCAAATTTTCTTTAAATATTAGTTGTTTAACCATTAACCATCTATGGTTGTTGCATAAAGGCTTCTCCTTCCTTTTTTCCATAGATGTCTAAAAATCATCCAAGTTTAACCTAGAAAATCTCATCATTGGAGTGGGGACAAAGTTTCAAATTAATAGATGTTCCTCTTTGCTTCTAGCTTATGTTTCATGCATTGAAGATTTTCTAAAGTTATTTTCAATTAATAATTACTGTTATTATTTTTGTTATCTTTTATGAATATTTATTATTGCCCAATTCGCCTTTTTTTGTTGATTTCAATCTTCAAGCTTTATCATTTGTTTTTAATGTATGTTGAACTTCTAGTTGCAAATTTGATTGGTAGTTTCTTCATGATTAACGATTCAATTTAACAACTATAATCCTTCAATTAAGCGAGCCTTAAAAATAAAAAAACCCAATGACACTTTTTAATTTGATAATTTCCTTCAATTTTTTTGCCATTATGAACTTATTATCTTTATATTTATACTTTACATTGTTCCTTCCTACTTTGAGAGTTTACATTTAGGCTTGTTTGCATGTGTTACGAACCTTATCTAAAATAAATAAATTTTAATAGATATTTACAATTTTTGTGTTGATTTATTTGCACATTGATGATTTTTTGTTTGTAGTTGTCAATTTAATTGTTAAGTACTTTAATAATTGTGTTTTGGAATTGAAAGTTAATAAGTTGCTTTTTTTATAAAAATTTTCTTGTTGTAAGTTGTCTTTTGGTTTTAAAAGAAAAAAATGTTCCACATATTTAATATTTATTTTATTCTATATATACAAGCTCGTATACCTTTTTCTTTCACATCAATTATGTTATTGGATTTGAAGTTTTGTAAGACTGTTTAATTTAACATGGTGAAAAAATTATCATGTAATTAAACAAGGTTTTAAAACATGTTTAGTTCGTCAATTAGAAGTAATTTTTTTCATAATCATAATCAAAAGAATTGAAAACCATATTGGACAATCAACAAAACCATTAACTTTGTTATGTATATTTATGTGGTCCCATTTTAATGCCATGTTATCATGGGAAGTTGTCTTAAATGATTAATATGAATGTTAAGTAATTCAAATTAAGAATTCATTTAATTTCATTTTGGGTTTTGGTTTGAATAAAGGATTCTTGAACTTGAATAATAGTTGTGTTATTTACAAGTGGCATTTCCATCATTTAGTTTGTATGCTAATGAGAAAAAATATTCTTTTAGTTTCAATTTGAGAACCAATTGATCTCTTCAATATTTGTCACACCAAAAAATCAATAATTGGGAACATGGTCTCATTTTTTTCCACTGTTCGAAAGGGAATTTGATGGTTTTTGCATGCACTTGATATTTTTGAAATGTCAACATATCTTGATTGATAAGCTTTTTCACAAACTCACTTGTGTCACCACCATTTCAAAAATATCAAAACTACAATCTTTTTCATTTCTTTCGTGAAAAAAAATTTCGCCCTTTAATAATGGTTGCAAATGATGAAAACACTTCAAAGACATATGGAATAAGGATTTCTTATCATACTCTTCAATATGACCATCTTCAAATGTTTAAGCATCATTGTTCAAACAATTCTAGCATGTTTATGCACCATGAGGGGATTTTGAAATTAACTCTATGAAAGAAATTCATTCAATTATAAACATTTGTAAACAAAATAAATCACTTTAATAACCACCTTGTAGAGGGCATTAAAATTTCCAAAGGTGGGGTGGGGTTTCAAAGAAAGTATTAATGTTTATAGGTTTTTTAATTTACAAGGTCAAACCCATAGTTCATATGGATTTTTAAGAAGTGTTGTAACCACCAAAAATGAGCCACCCTAATTTACAACCACCCTTCAAATTGACAAACTTGGTAATTATATACACGCATTAAAGATGGACATCAATGAAAATGGTGTGGATTACAACTGGGTTGTGATTGCTTCTAGATATTCATTCATGAATTGATTCAACTATTTGAAGAGTAGGATCAACTTGTCTTCCTTTTTAAGTTTTGGCATGTTTTCAAAGTCCTTCATATGCAAAATTGGAGTTACAAAGTTTCATTCTTGCTTAAAGAACCATAAGGCAAGTAGGAGAAAGATCTTTTTGGAATAAGCATATATTTGTCTTATTGTTGGATCTTTACACTAGTAGATGGATGAGTTTCTTCATTGATGTGTCAACATGGTGTGGAGAATGACGAGCACTTGAGGCTCTCTTCTCTTAGTTTTGCACACATTTTATAGGCAAAGATTGTCAACGACGTTACAATGTGTACAAACGGTCTCTATTTTGAGATGTGTTGTTCTAGTAGGTGAGAGTGCTTCTAAGCTAAGTGTACTTTTAAGAGGTCCTTCCCTTTCCTTATTTGATATGCTTCTCGTGATCGAAGGGGTTTCAAGAATATGATGATGTTCCTTTGTGGTTTGTCTTCTCTTCATGAGTGATTTTTCATCTTCTTGGACATGGGTCCTTCCAATTTGTTCCTTGTATTCCTTTTTTTTGGGGGGGTGCTTTGGTTTATGTATGATTGGTAGGCTTTCAATTTTAGAAAGATATTCATATGGATGTAAAGTGCCCTTCAAATACATTAAGATTTGTTTTCAAAATTTCAAGCATTATAGCCTCTTCAAGGTTCCACAAAAGTTAAAAAAAGAGCGATTATGCCAATTGAAATGCCAAAATTAATTTATTATGGATATTCATCAATTTATTATTGCCATTTTCCATCAATATATCAAAAATTGAGAATTTTTTTTTTTTTGTATTTTTTTTGATTGTGGGTTTTCATGATGTGTTGTTTTTTGTTTCATCTTAGTATATATATGCTTTCACTCATAAGATCTTGGGATTGAAATTTTCATTTGACAAGGTCTATGTTTATTTTCTCAACCTAGTAGAATTTATAAACCTTGAGTAACTAAGAATAAAACTTGATGGTTCACTCCATAATTATCATGGGTACTAAAGTTGGGGCCAAATGATACCTTGGGGGACATCCATACCTTTTTTATATTATTCAAAATGGATAAGAAACGACAAATATATGGGGATTGAAAGAATGGGGGAGGTTGGGGCCTTGGGATTTCGGACCTTGTGACAAATTCCGAGGGTCCTTACAGCAAATCCCAGGGGCCTTAGGGCCCTTCCCAAGGGGTGTAGTAACATGTAAGTAAGGCATCGCAGGCCCTGACTCTCCATTTCCAACAAAACAAACTAGTGCTCATCTTTAGGGTTTGCTCGTCTTTAGGGTTGTCCCTGACGCGAGGAGTTTTTAGGGTTTGGTCGGGTAGCTCGACTCGCTACTCTCGTCACGTACACACACTAGTGTTCGTGGAACACGAGTCACAGAGAGCGAGAGAGCGCGCCCGAGAGAGAGAGCGAGAGAGAGAGAGAGAGAGAGAGAGAGAGAAGGGGAAGTGGACAGACACAGGGTGCACAAGAAGGGAAAGAGAAGGATTAGTAGTAATAGATCTTGTTTTGCGAAAGTATGGATGCCACTGCTGTGCGTGCAACCTCCGCCTCTTCCTCCGTTTCGCTTCGTCCTGGTGGTGGTCGCGCTGCTTTCTCCTTGCGGCCTTTCGCTGCTTCTTCTCTCCTGTCCGATGATGTGGCTTCTGTTGCTAACAACGCGAACAATCCTCGTAGGTTGGTGAGCCAAGGGGCGCATTCTGACGACTTTGCAGCGGCGTTTAGACTCGGTGGTAGGCGCGAGCGGATCCGGTACACGCGAGATGTGCTGTTGCAGTTTCAGGAGTTGTGGACGCAGCCGCCCGATGAGCTCGTCGAGTTCAGCTTTGATGGACTTATGTCCGTCGAGGGCTCTCTTGTTCCGGAGGACGACTGGATGAGGCGCGATCGTAGAGTCGTGGGGGTAATCGGAGAGGCTGCTGCCGCTGTGACGGTTGAGCCTGATTCCCGTGACTGGAGAGCTCGGAATCCTCCGCCTCCTCAGGGTACTCTGCAGCAACATCAGCAGCAACAGGAGGATAGAGCGGCCCGCGAGCAGCAGTGGGATAGAACCCCTAACAAGCAGAGGAATGACAGAAACGATAGGTACGAACGGGATCGGAATGAGAACAATGGCAGGGGGTCAAGGGAGCAAACCACCACGCAGGCTTTAGTGCCCCAGCAGCAGCAGCAGCAGCAGCAGCAGCAGCAGTCACAGCAGCAGGAGAATGGTCCTACGGAGACTCGTGCCGTAATGACCATTGCCAAGGCTGCCAATCCCTGGTCAGCTCGACGAGGCGCACAGTCGGAGAAGGAGAAGGTGTTCAGAACCGTGAAGGGGATCTTGAACAAGCTGACGCCTGAGAAGTACGATGTGCTGTTAGAGCAGATGATGCAGGCAGGGATTTCATCAGCTGAGATTTTGCAGGGGGTGATTTCTCTCATCTTCGACAAAGCTGTGTTAGAACCCAGTTTCTGCTCCATGTACGCACAATTGTGTGTAAACTTGAGCAAGGAGCTCCCTGAGTTTCCGGCTGAACAATCAGGTGAGAAACCAGTCACATTCAGGAGAGTGCTGCTGAACACTTGTCAGGAGGAGTTTGAAGGTGCAGATGCGCTGCGAGCTGAAATCAGACAGATGACTAAACCGGAGCAGGTGCGGGAGCGGGCTGACAAGGAGAAGTTGGTGAAGCTGCGGACTTTGGGAAACATCAAACTCATTGGAGAGCTGTTCAAACAGAAGATGCTGCCAGAGAAGATCGTCCATGCCTGCATTCAGGAACTTCTGGGATCAGATACGAAATCCATCCCGGCTGAAGAGAATGTAGAAGCTCTATGTCAGTTGTTTTCTACAGTAGGAAAGCAATTGGAGGAGAGTGCAATGTCTCGGGTTGCATTTGACACCTATTTTGCACGGCTGAAGGACATATCTGGCAGCAAAAGCTTACCTGCTCGGATCAAGTTCATGGTGCGGGATATACTTGACCTAAGATCAAACAAGTGGATTCCACGGCATGAAGAAGTGAAAGCCAAGAGGATCAATGAAATTCATGCAGAGGCAGAACAGAAATTAGGGCTCCGTCCCGGCATGATGCAAATGAGGAATGCCAGGGCAGGGAATGCAGCTAGCCTTGCAAATATGCCTGGAGGCATGATGCCAGGTGCAGGGGGAATGATGCCAGGCATGCCAGGCATGCCAGGAAAGCCAGGAGTGCCAGGAATGCCAGGGATGCCAGGTGGGTTAGGGGGAGGGATGCCAGGTGCACCCCTAATGGGGGGTTATATGGTAGGGTTAGAGGCTGATGGATGGGAGACAGTAGGGGTGGGGCGAAAAACTAAGCGGGAAACTGGGGGGGTGCTTCCATTGCCCTCGGGAATGCCTGGGAGCAGCACTGCCAGCCGTTATGGTGTTCGAGGAGTTGGAGTGGGTCCCAGGGTGCTTCCTCAAGGTAGTGGGGGTTATGGGTTCCTGGGAAAACCTAGTGCTCTGATTGGAAGTGGGACTGCAGGATCTACCACACTTCCAAGGCAGAGTGGTGCTCTGGCTGAGCATCAGGGAGTACGGGCTCTGGCCACCAGTCCTGCACTGGATTCAGTGATGGAGCCAACTAGGCCACCACCCCTTGCAGCCCAGCTGCAACCAGCTGCACAACCTGCAACTGACTTGCCCAAAAAGACAGAGTCATTGGTCAAGGAGTACTTCTCAGTTGTGGACCTGAATGAAGCCTTGCTATGTGTGCAAGAATTGAAGGCTCCTTATTTTCACCCAGATCTTGTGCAAATGACATTGTCCTTGGCATTGGATCAGAGAGATCGTGAATGTGCACTGGTGTTGAAGCTTTTGGTGTACTTGAATGCAAAGGCAGTGATTTCAAGCCAAGATTTGAGAGGGGGTGTGTTGCAGATTGCGGAGCAGCTGGAGGATGTTGCCATGGATGCTCCTAGGGCTCCAAAGCAATTTGGAGAGATAGTTGCAGGTTTGATTTTGGCAGGAGCGTCAGAGCTGAGGCTGCTGCTTGAAGTGTGTGGAAAAATGGAGGATCCACTCCTACGAAAATCTGTTTTTGAGTCTGCATTTGAGAAGTTCAAGCTGATTGAAAATGAACCTCAGTTGGTAAAAATAAGCAATAGTGCCTCTAATAGAGAGGCTTTGCTGAAGGTTGCAGATGAGAGTGACCTTGCTAAGCTTTTGAGCTGAATGTTTGATTGTCATTCATGCTTCAAACAGTAGCAAAGAGTTGGCTTCTTTCTTGTCCTTTTTGCCATCTACTACTGCAAGGAGAAAATGGGGAGTGAATCCCAGATCAAACTATACAGGATAAAGTGCACACTTTCTGAATATGCTTGAGGCTGTATGTTCTCAGTCTGGATTTAGGAGAATGTGAAACTTCTTGTTGCACTGAGTTGTAGTATGTACTTTGACTTAACGGTGTGGCCTTTTCCTAATTATCTGAAATAAAGGTGAATGCTCAAGGATCAAGGTGCAACTTTGATGAATTTTTTGTGACTTTCTCATCTGAGCTATGGCCAGATTTTTTCTTTCTTTTTATGGAGGATGAATAGTGTGTGACTTTTGTCCAGTAACCTTACTACTCACATGTATTGGCCCCTTCAGGTTGCAGGCACATGCCACCAGTGTCTGTTGGCTGGAATGGTAGCCCATAGGCATTAGAATCTCATATGCATATTACATGTCACAAGCCAGACAGGGTATTATATATGAATATCAAGGTTGTTATATGCATCAGCTGGCTGTCTACCAGTATCTGCTCTATTTGATTGGTGTCTCTATTGGGCTATGATTACTGTTGGTTCATGTCCCTTTGTTTTATAAGTGAGGTGTAGTGATTTGAGTTTTCGACTGTCTGGCGTGAAGACTAGGTCTATGAAGCTGTTATTTAGAACATGTTCCAGCCTTGAGAAAGAGCATTTATTTGATGGCCTGGGAATAATGGGGAGGTTTTAAATCAAGACTTTTGCTCAGGAGTTCTATGCAATCTTGAGACTTTGTAGTTGTAAGAAGTTTTTTGTCTTCCAGATGTTCAGTCTTATTGTCTTTCTGAAGGCAAAGGGTTACCCTTTAAAAGTTCTTCTAAAGAGAACTAGAGGGTTGGTTCTTAAAGAAAAATTCCTGTTTGGAACTTCTGCTTTTGGCATTTTCAGAATGATTTTGCTTCGGGTCTTGTAAGTGGGGAGCTTCCTGTAAGCCCACTTGTTCTTAGTCTTTCCCTGTTCTTTGCCCTTTCTGTCTTTCTTTGTTTTCTTTGTCTGGTCTTTGTTGTGGGGTCTGTTGCTAGCCAGTAGTATGGCTGAGTCTTCCCGTTGCTTCTGGAATTGCAGCAGAAACTCAGTTCATAGGTTGGTGCTTGTCACCGGCCTTTACCTACTGTAGGGAGCTGATGAAGTCAGTGGGGAAGTTGTGATAGTTAAGTTGCTATCATACATACTACTGTTGATGGTCCCTTAACAGGTGTGAGACTGGCACCTTGTTCATACTGGTGTGTGATTTTCGTTTTTTGTTTGTTTTCTGTCTTCCCTAATTTGGTTCTTTCTGTGGCTTCCTGAGGAAGTGTTAACCTTGCTGTTTCTTCTTCATCGTGAGAATGGAGATTTCTCTATTCTTATGAAAGATATATGTTTCATTACTCGATTGACAAGGAGAGGTGTTGTTGCCTACCACCCTTAGAGGCTGCTTTGAGAATGCTGGCTGCTCCTGTACTTGCTCTTGTGAATCTGGTGCTTTTTGTTGTTGCTGTGAGCGTCATTGATGACCAACTCTGCAAGTTCTTGCCCAGCTTTTCCAGTGCATTCTGCATGCAAATATGTGAACCTGGTGCTCCTTGTTGCTATGAACTTCATTGCTGCACTAAGTCCCAAGTCTGCATTTCCCCACTTGCTCTTCCTGTGCATTCTGCATGCAAATTTGTGAATCTGGTGCTCCTTGTTTCTTGCCATGAACTTCATTGATGTCAAGTCTGCATTTCCTCACTTGCTCTTCTTCCTGTGCATTCTGCATGCAAATTTGTGAATCTGGCTCTTCTTGCTGCCATGAACTTCGTTGATGTCCAACTCTTTCAATTCCCTCCTTGCTTTCCCATGTGCATTCTGCTGCTATCTTGTTGCTGTCAACTACATTGTGGGTCCCAATTAGTCATTTCCTACTTGGTGTTTTCCTGTGGACTTCTTCAGCTTTTGGTTCTACTACATACAAACAGAGGGCAGATTATTAATACCCAGAAATTAATTTGCAAAGCTCGCTCAAGATCCATTGCGAGAAATCTTCGAAGGCACGAAGAATGCGGTCTTGCTTAGTAAGGCCATGAGCTCCGTTTTCCAATGGACGCTTCAATCCATTGGTCTTCCAATTACTAATTACGTTCATTTCCTTCGCGGATGAATAATGAGAATTGATGAGTCTTCTGTTAGATGAAAAGGCGGCGGCCACAAGGGCGCCATCAAAACTCCCAGAGCGCCAAACCCTAATTCTCTTTTGCGTCTTTGCTCGCGTCGTTGCGTGGGTACTGCGGCCAAGCGCTGTGCGTCTTTCGCTTCCGTTTTCCAGGCTGCCGCGGAAGTAATAAGGGCGCGGCGTTGAAGCGATCGATCCAACATGCCGAAGCAGATCAGTGAGATTAAGGACTTCTTGCTAACAGCGCGCCGGAAGGACGCGCGGTCCGTGAAGATAAAGCGCAGCAAGGATGTGGTGAAGTTCAAGGTGAGGTGCAAGAAGTACCTCTACACCTTGTGTGTGTTTGATACCGATAAAGCGGACAAGCTGAAGCAGTCCTTGCCACCAGGCCTCACGGTGCAGGACTTGTAAAAGAACCAAACTGCCGGTTTCTGTCTCCCTCCCTTGTGCCTGTCAACAGAGCTCGAAGAAAACTGGTAGTAGTATGGAGGGAGTCGATTGCATTTTGGAGTATTGGAAGTTGTTTTTTTCGGGACTAGAGATGTAACGGTTTACTTCTTTCTTGGTCAAGGAGTTAGTGAACATTTAAATGGCTGAGCTGAGGTTAGATTTGGACGAGGTTTTGAGATTCTATGGAGGAACTTCTATGTGAAATGCCTCTTGATTTGAAGGGATGTGAACCATGAAAGACTTTGCATGAGAGAAATCGTTGTTGTGCCGTCTCCTCTTGTATGTATCGATGTTCTGGGCACCTCTTTCATGCGTGCTTTCTTGCTTTTGCGTGACTAGGGTTTGTAGCTTGATTTCCAAGTTCTGCTGCCACCGTCTGTATTGAACCGGTTGCCTCGAGATCACTCTCGCAAGTTCTGCTTTCGTTCTCAACAATGCAACAACAGTGCTGTTGTTGTTGAACAGTCCCCTTAGAGAGCTTTGATTTTCATGAAATGAAATCCTTTTGACTCTACTAGAGACCTTGGGCTTTGATGTGCTTGAGGGATTCGATTTGTTGTAGTATCTTTTGAAGACCAAGACTTGCCCCTTTGCATTTCAGAGGTTATCTCTAATCTGTGTCTTTTGTGGGTGATCTTTGTTTGTCCCAGAATTTCTAGATGTTTGACAGTTTTATTTTACTTGGGAAAAATATCTTTTGGTGGTATGTTTGTGGGTGGTCTTGTTGTCCCAGACTCTCTAGGATAAGAGAGCTTTATGTGCCTAGATGAGGACTCTTTTGGTGGCAATGGCATACATACAAACCTGAAATGCCTTGTGAGTTATATTGTACTTCTGAGGGGCTTCTTTTATAACTTCTTGGATTTAGTGATTAACCAAAGTCACAAGGGTCTTTGTGTGATGTCTTTGGTAAAAATACTCGATCTTAGTAATGCACGTAATGACATGGTCTGTTTGTTTCATATTCATTGTAGTATCTTTATAACCAGTTCTTGAGGGTCTTGAGGTTCTTGAGGTTCTTGAGGGGTCTTAATTCTAAAGCTTTCTTTGATTCTCAGATGGTCAGTTTCGTTGACCTTCTGAACAATAAAGACTATCCCCAAAAATTTCACGTAACAAGGACTAGAGGTTGTCTCTGTAAAGGGAAGTTTCTTGTCAGGAATTTCAGCATTGAGTTTTCTGAATGATTTTGTATAGAGTCTTGTAAGTGGGAACTTTTCTAAACCCACTTTGTCTCTGTTCATCGTTTCCCTTTTTCTGCTATGTTCTGTTCTTCTTACTTATGTGTCTCATCTTCTTTTTGGTTGTTTCCCTTCTTTGGTAGAGGGTTCTGTTCTCTGTTATTTCCCTTGTGTTTCCCTTCTTTGCTATTTGGTGTTAGCCAGTATCATAGCCAAGTCTTTCCTGTCGCTTCCACACTTTTGACCAGAACTGTTGAATGCGGGCTTGTGGTTACACTGGCCTATATTGACAATAGTGAGAGCTGATGAAAATCAGTGTGTAAATTGTGTGATATAAGAGTCTACTATCATGTACATCACTGTTGATAGTCACTGGACATGTAAGAGATGTTCACTGATGTTCATAGTGCTAGTTTATAGCTTATTTCAAACAAGTTCTCTTCCATGAAAAAGTGAGATTGTCACTGATGTTCATAGTGTTCGTATATGGTTCATTTTTGAACAAGTCTTTCCCTTTCATGATTTTCGTCTTCCCTGATCCTTATTCTTTCCCATGTTTTTCTTTGTCTCTGTTCCCAAGTCCTTCCTTATCTGGAGTTTTTCTTTGACTGAAGGGGAATTTTTTCTCCCTGTTCTGGTTACCTGGAAATATGAGTATGATGATTTTGATATACACTCATAATTGGAGTTCTTTTGTATGCATCAGGAATCACTGGAAATTGCTTTAGAAATCAACAGTTCTTCATGTGGACTGCATCCACTATACTTGGATGAGTGCACAAAGTCAGAGAGTATATGACTCTGAAGTGTTGCTTTCTTTTTGCTCTCTGTTACATCTCAAATAGGTTTTGAAGAATCCCTTGATTAGACACACATCTGATAACATGTGGATGTTCATGTTTGTGTCACACGTTTGGAGACTGCATATGCCTCTTCTCAGGTTGCTCACTTTGATCTCTTGCTCAAAGGGAAAATCTTTTGGAGCATCTGCCTGCCATGAAAGGGAAATCAGGATGTTCATTTGCATCTCATATTCACTACTAGTACACTGCAATTGCCATTAGAGCTGTAGTATAATGTCAAATTGCTCTGAGTACATGTTCTGCCACTATAATCAAATTGGTGTTTCGAATCCTTGCTTTAATCCTTCAGTGAATGAATGCAGGACACCAGACTGCTATTCCTTGATGTAGGAAATTGCATATTTGCAGATTCGTAAATCCTTGATTTCATCCTTTGGTGAAGGAAAGCAAATTTCTTAGGAAGGGTAACATTCTTTATTTTGTAGTACATCAACAGAAGTTTACTTTCTAGACTAAACAACAGAGAAGTCTGATCATCTCAGAGCATGCCCAACAGCAGCAATAAACTGGTTTTTTCAGTATATTTTGGATGATGATTTACAATCAAATGGTGTGGGGACTGGTATACATATCCATGTTAGCAGGGAATGCAGAAGTCCAGATTATTGAAGTACTTTGTGCAAGAAGTAGAAGGAAATGATTGTCCACAATTGACCAACCATAATAATTGGCCAATTCAATAGTCTATACTTCATTTGGTCCACTTTGCAGGCTCATGCGGGAGAAATTGCAGCTGCCCCCTGTATGTGCCAAAAATCAATAGAGCCTGAAATAGGGGCTGCTGCTGGGCATGTTCATACAATGGAGAATGGAATAAAAAGCTTGCAAATATATACAGATCCAAAAATGCACCTGCTTGAAAAGTAATTGGTTGTTGAATAGCTGAATGGGAGCCACATATGTTTGATGCTGCTGTAAGTTTTTTCAGTTTCTGTCTGGAAGGAGGAGGTGAATCAGACTCGTTTGACCTTTCTTCTTGCTTTCTCAACAGTGACTCCATCTTTGAAAAAATTCTTTTTAGTTCTAACTAAATTAAAATGTAATGAGCCCTTGGACCATGAATGCTATGAACTTAAGCAGGAGTTTGTCCCGAAGACACCTGCCCCACTTACCCAAGAAATACAAAAATTGACTTGACTGTTAGGAACTCTGTAATCAAATGTGCTTTTGAGCAACAATCTCTAAGTGAATCACTTGCGAAAAACCTTTCTTGACAAAAACAGAATCTTGGCTCTCTTGGGTGTACCTTCAAGGGTATTTCTCTGAGGGTTGTTGGAACTTGCAAAGTTGCAGCTTCAATCTAATCAGACTGAACCACCTTCAAATTCCTTGAATGGCAGAGGCACAGTTTTCACAGCTCTATATTTACCCACATTATTCAAATGCTCATTCTCCAATCTGCACACAAGTATGTATGCACACACCAGGAGGTAAATTGCTCAGAATGAGATTAATTACAAAAGAAGAATGTATGTGAATTTTTTTGATAAATGCACAAAGTACTTCAATAATCTGGAGTTACGCATTGTTTACCTGTAGAAGTTCCACTGACCACGTCGAATGACCTCAAGTGCTGCAAAAATGACACTCCAGGCAGGTTGGCTGAATCCAGGAATCCCATTCAGAGGTTGTATTGACGAAATCCAGGCCAGTCTCAACAAAGCATTCAACCACTGCACATTTGTATAAGAATCTGGAGGTTAGTGAGCTTCAAGAATCTCCAGATGCCTTTTTTGGGCCAGTTTTGAGATGGATTTGAGTGCCCGTGAAACTGAAGGAAGTGGATTCAAGGGTTACAGGAGGAGGTACCATGGAGATATGATAGAGATATTTCCTTTTGAGGATGAGATTGTCACGGAGCCCAGGGTTCTTGGAATTTTGTTGAAGAAGTCCCCAATCAACCACCAGATCCCAGTAAACCTGGTAGAGTGTTGCAAAGCAGGAGGACAGCACAAACAAAACCAGTAACGCAATGCTGCTGTGGGAGACATATGCTAATCTCAGCACCACGGCCACCATAGCTGACATGTATTTGCCGGAATTGTAGAGTTGCAGTTTATCTCCCTCGTCTCTCCATCTTCTCAAACACTGCCAGCCACCAAATACTTATTTGATCAATCAATCAGAACTGTCCTAAGCATGCATAAGTATACATAAGAGTCACATTTTGAATTTTCATATTCAGGAGCAATAAAGTGCTTTCATCTCTGTTTTACTCCCACACCTGAGTGTGAAGTATACATTCATTGTGATGAGCATATGGAAATTTGTGAACTCCAGGAGAGAGAATGGCTGAACATTGAGAAAGAAAGGTCAAACCTGTAAGAAACGCCACCAGTAGGGAAGCAAGGAAAACACATACATCAGCAGCTTGAATGTCATGTTGTCACTGCAGGCACTGTCATCACGGTGCTGAAAATAGCCACCTGAGTAGTAGCAGAGCATAAACTCAAAATTACGGAATGAGGCTACCTGGCTGGTTAGTTGATCACCTAGGAAGAAATCTGACAGCACCACCTGCAGTAGAAGATTGTATCACAAAAATCAGATCTATTGCACACTTGCAGCTGATCTACAGAAATGCAAAATATGCTCTTCCACCACATTCACAGTACTATGTGTGTGTATATGTCTTCAACTTGTGATGCAGATTGAAATTGATTAGTCTATTTGTGTTGCACATTGATCTCTCTGTCAGCTATTTACCTTGTAGAATGGGGCAAATATGATCCGGCGAAAGCATCGCAAAAAGAAGTAGCGAGATGACTTGTAGAATATGTTGGCAGGAATGAGAAGCATCACCAAGAAAACCTGAATCCATAGGTAGAAGTTCAAGTATGTACAAGAGAGTTCATAAGCATAGTTCTTTCTATTTCTGCAGATTCGCCACCATATCACATTCAAGTTCTTTGCTCAAGATTGGAAAGGGATCATAACAGGATCATCATGGGAGCTTGAAAGACTTGTGATAGAAACAAGAGCTTACCAGTGTTATGGCCATAGGGGCCCACTCAGAGCGGTTGTAATTGGGAGCCTCCTTTGCACTTGCAATAATGTGAACTATCATGGTTCCTAGCAGCATGCTGCTCAGTGCTGTACAAATAAGCAAAACCTCTCGATAACGGAGCTCTGTGCCCGGCGAGAATTCAAAGATGAATCCATAGTTGATGCGTGTCCGTTGCCATGCATACACATTCCATCCATACATATACATATGGAGTAGCAGCAATCCTAGTGTGCTGCACAGATCCATCAATCATCATCACATACCCATGACTTAGTTCATGATCCATTGCTCAGGATGGGTTACTTAATAGAACCACCTGAATCCCAAGATTCTCTCTCAGACAGATTCTTGTTTTTCAGATTTGAAGTGTATTGACATTGGCAAGTGTAAATCTGATCCAACTTTTCTATTTCTGACTTAGATCTCTCCAGCATCACAAATTCATCTGAGTATCAAAGAGTGTTTGAACTACTTGCATATGTGAATGTGATGTGTGGAGATCTGTATCAAATTCACATTGGATTGGGAGTCACCTGAAGATTTTGAACACTGACTCCATGTATTCTTTGCCAGCCATAATTCTGTAGTCATGCTGTGTGAGTAGAATCAAAATGAAAGCAACCAATAGCCCAGCTGTTGAGCCTGAAAAGATTCCTGCTTGCAACACATGAGTCCCCTTAGTCATCGTCAGTCAGGTAGCTTGAATTTCACGAGTTTGTCTTGTCAAATTCAATTGATCTACCTATTTATACTATAACAAAAAGTGTCATCTTCAACTTGGTGAAATGAATTGGGTTTAACAACTTGAGTTTTCAACTTCTATTTTACTTACATAATCGTTTTGGAAGATTGCTTAGTCATTTTGGAGTTGCAAAATCTGACTGGCTAAACTCAAGTGGTTTCACCCCATAGAAAAGAAAGTTACAAAACCCAAGTTGCTACACCCAATTCATTTCACTCTGTTGGAAAGAAGTTGCAAAACCCAAGTCATTTCACTTGGGTTGAAAGGAACACTTGTTGTTAGTAAAGAATTTTTGAACATGATTGCAGCTCAACAGCAAGTAATTTCTGGACATGAATATTGCTGATCATGCATGGCAGTGTCAATCAATCCTCCCCAGTCTAGATGCTGTCGTGAGTCATGACATTGTGAGCATATCTAGATGCAACTTCCTTACCTAAGAAGAACGTGGTGGTGTGGCCTCCATGTTCTTGCATGGGTCTCAACTGGGCCATGGCCTTTCTTCGATCATGGTGAGAGAAGTGCTTTGTGAAGATATCTTCAACTTTCGTCATTAGCTTCGTCACCTGTGCGCATGCATTATAATCAAATGAAGCATCATGCAGCATCGGTGATCACAAGTACTGTGCACATGAAATGAAACCCTTGAAGCAATGTCCTGGAAGCTAGCTGCAATTCAAACCCTAACGTCGTAGGAGCAAACTCTAGCTTGTAAAGTATCTTGGACGCGGCTCTGATCAAGGTGTTTATCTTTCACGGACGCTTTCACGGACGATGTCCGCACACTCCCGTGTGCATGCACATTGCATACCCACCTTGTCTGAAGAAGCGAAGTAGGAGCGCTCCACTTCTTTAATGTACACGGGCGCCAGGTTCCATTTCACCACTTTGTCGTATTTCTTTAGAATCTTAGCGAAAGCCACTATGTTCAGAGAACTGCAATCAACAAACCCCGCGTGCGTACGTGCACGACCTTGCATCAGTTGCGCGGCCCAGATCATCATCCATGGAGTACGGGAACCATTGAAATTGGAGTTTCCGCCTGCTGCTGCAGTCTGGAAAGACAACAATCTCCATAAGAGTCTAGACGTAGGGAGGTTTGAGATTGGAAAGATCGAACCTGTAGCTTTTGAGCAGGCCAAGGCCGCGGTAGAATTCGATGAAGGCGGTGCGGAGCACTTTTTCGGAACTGTTAATCTTCTTCTGGCTCAGGCTCAAGTCGATCATGTCCTGAATTATGTTCCTCGACTCTCGATCTGCAAAGCGTACATGGTCTCGAACAGATTTGTTGTTTTCGGGTTGCACATTTGAGTCCCGCAGCTTCTGCAGCCGGGAATCATAGTCGCCCTTGCCTCTCACGGTATGGAAGGGACTCATGATGCTCTCATGATGCTCTTCTCGACTCGATACTCCTGCCCTTGACCTCAGAATTCTCCCGGTGTCGCTCCGGGACCGATTCTTTGGCTGCACATTTTCAGAGACCTCTAGTGGCACATCTGGAGTAGAAGAATCCTCAGACGACTCTTCCGACTCCCTCACCGCAACTTCGACGTTCTCTATAAAGCTCGCAATGCTGTCCATCTCTTCTCCATCGGATGTTACGTTACTGTCGCAACCTTGATCTTCGGTGATCATGCTCCCGGAATCATCATCCTGGGCAGGGGAGTATGATCGAGTTCCAGGCTTCGACACAACAATCTCTCTCAGGGGAGTAGTAGTGCTTGCAGCACGTTTGGACATCATTCCTGCACAACGGCTCCGAGCATGCCAATGCGATGATTTAGTCTACGGTGCGTACAGTGTTGATGTGACCAGTGCACGATGATCATGGAGCGATGGCAGCGTGCACTTCTTCGAAGTACTTACCAACGGATTCCTCGTCGCTGCTGCTGTTGCTGTTCACCTCTCCCGAGCCTTTTGACGAGCTTTGCAATATTAGGTTCTGTCGTGCCAGGGCTTCCTGAACGTGAAACAACGCCAACAGCTGCCGTTCCAGGCGACGAGCTTGGGCAATGTATTCCGTCTCCTTGAGCTTGTAGAAGCGGTTGATCTTGTTCAATTGCGCATCCAAACGATTGAAAAACGCCCTGTCCTGCTCCGCATGTCCGAGTGGCTCCATCAGCTCAGTTTCGTACACAGTTGCATCTCCATGCTGGACGTCCCGCCGATCTTTCTTGTGAAACTGCACGCGTCCATACATACATGTAGGAGAGAGAAAAAAGAACTTAGATCAGTATTTGTAACATGAATTCCAGTTGCTGCAAGGACCTTGAAAGCAGCCTTCCTGACTTCCAGGGCACAATCTTTGAGAACTTGGATTGTTCAAAGGCCTGCTGCTTACCACGAGCAACTCCCCTGGTGATCGATTTTTGTAAGACAAACTGCGGCCGAGATGGCCACTTATGTTCCGCTGCAAAGATGACATGGATCTAATTAGAGTACTGGAACCTGCAGAGCCTGCAGGGATGGTGGAACCGTTCTGGAGCAAGCGTTCTTGTTTGATTCGTTTCACATCTTTCTTGAGCTGCTTGTAGTTGCAATAGGCGTCCCTCCATTCGGGTACAAGCTGACCTTCCAGCTGCTTCGAGAATTTCACCATGATGTTTCCACAGGTCTACAGGCTTTCTTTCTGCCGGCCGCGAACAATCTCCTCGACTCAGAACACGACCTTCAAGATGTTCAGGACCGTGATACAGGTATCCGGACAATCTACAAAAGTTTTCCGTCTGTCTACTAATCCTGGCACAATCTCAAAGGTTTATTTCCGACGAGCCTCAGCACAAGATTACTGAAGAAAGCGAAACTTCTCAAACTCATTCTCCTCGGTACTCGCCCTCCTCGACGTCTATCTCTGGACATGCTTCCCGATCATTCTGCCTTAAGTGCAAGCTGCCGTAGCTTGTCGTTTCCACACCGCGGAAACTCGTACCTCGAGCGAGTACACTCTGCTGAGACATCCAGAAGCTGCAACTGAAAAATAAGGTTCTGAAACTCTGATTCTCTTGTGTTGCGAGCGTGCGTGTTTGTGTCTATGTGTTGTCGGTGCCTGATTCCATGTGTGCGTTTTTTTGTAAGAAGAACAGTCGGCTCTGCCACGACGTTTTTTTGCCGCAATCTGTTCCTGCTTGTGCTGCCAGCTTCCGCATGACCTAATGGGCATGGACCAAATTCTATCTACTCTTATGGATGATGATCCAGCCGGCCGGCAGACAGCCCGCCCGCAGCCCTCAAACTCACGGATGACGCTCCCACTAGAACCCTTTTTCTTTTGTTTTGCTGTAACTTCCGGCCGGCAAGCAACTCAAAGACTTGTTGTCCAACACCCGACCTCCAAGCGCTCTCCCTCCATGCACTTCCTCGTGCTCAAAACTGATGAAAGAGCATCTCGACAAGTGCTCAGTAGCATGTGGCCAAATCCTGGACGAGGTGCTGTAACAGAAAATTATGGATGGGAAATTTTAGGGTTTGGACAGGATGATCTACATCAGACTCACTGCGCCCAAAACTCTACCGTTTTGTAGTTTTGTTATTCACAGAAAGGTTTCCTAGAGGAAGCCTGGATGTGGTGATAAGCTCCTTGTTAATTCTGAGCGAAAGTTTAGGGATTTATATAATGTTCATTTTTTTACTCTTGAATGGAGGAGAACAATTCAAGCTATGGAGCATGGGAGTGGCGCGAGTACAAGGAGGTGCGGATTTTGGAAGCCAAGTGCTTTTTGTTGGTTTTGTGTAGAGAGTGATTCAGAATTTGCCTTGTGTTGAAGGGAAGAGTGCCCAGCAATAGTAGGTTGCGATTAACTTTTTGGAGGGTTATACAGGTCAATGATTGGGGGATGATGAAAAATCGAGGGATGTCCTGAGTGACCTATGGACAAGGGAGCATGTTTGAATGATTACTGTGATGGGGTTGTTGAGTGTTTTGGATGGAGGAAGAGAGTACCCAACAAGCTCGGACCTCAGAGTGTGTGCTTGTACTATTCAATTGGGTTTGGCAATTTTATTCCAATGAGTGTGAAAGCAACATTTGTCAACTTTCCTTAGTCTGTTCTGTAGAGCAAGTGGGGAGTCAGCATTCTTGAGTTGGGTTTCATATGTTTTCTGGAGGTGTAGTTGGATGTCTGCATAGAATTTATTGGCTCAGTGGCTGGTGTGGAAATTGTTTGGGTGAATCTGGGGATTCTATCTCTGAGGTTGGTGGTGATAGATTGTGTTGATGTTGAGGGAAACTCCAGACATGCCAAGTTGGTCAGTTGAATCTCAAGAGAGAAATTGAAGAGGTCTGACCCTGTAGACCTAGTTCTAGTGCTTATGATGTCCATTGGACATACAGACTTCATGAATTACATATAGTAAAGGACGTGGTGAAGCATCATTTTATCCATCTGTCCCGTCATTCATCTGTCCATCCATTTGGTCATCCATCTCTCTCGTCATGGTCTGTTTATTTCGACAGGCAGAAGAAAGAGTGGAATACAGAAGTGGCATGGTGGAGAATAATATATATTAGTGTTGTAAATTTTTATTTTTATTTTTATTTTTATTTTGAGGTTTTTGGACTTAGGTACACTCATCCTGTCTCTTTTTCAACAACTGAAAGAGTTGGGTTGAGCTTTTTTTTTGAAATTTTATTTAGAATATTGGAAATTTTCAATGCTTTTTACATTGTCATAATTTTTTATTATAGTTCAATGGATGTCAGAGCGAGCAGCGTTAAGCACACTTTTATTAGATATTGGCAATTTCAAGGCTTGCATTTGCCATAATAATAATGGCAATGGACTTCAGTTGGCATTTTTAGCACACAAACATAATAGATATATTGGTAATTGCAATGATCAGATTGCCCAGAAAAACAATTTTGCCAATAATAATAACATGCTGGATGCCAAAGGTATTATTATGATGCATGTGAAAATTGGCTGCACCAGAAACCCTAACCATTATGAACAGGGAGGGGGTCTGGATACTGGAACTTATCAACATACAAAAACAAAGAAA
>Ga0116231_10004284_pt1 | contig 28967 bp, 25 predicted proteins | sample S1TSphgellanicum_2_FD_89695 | JGI IMG/M metagenome (GOLD analysis project Ga0116231, IMG submission 89695) | Host-associated microbial communities from peat moss isolated from Minnesota, USA - S1T2_Fd - Sphagnum magellanicum MG | ecosystem: Host-associated > Plants > Peat moss > Unclassified...
TTCTTTTCTTCAGAAAAGAAGGGCTTTCTTCATATTACGCTGTGCTTCGGCGTGAGGCTCCAGCCCTCCCTACAAGCGGGAGGCAGAAGCTAGCCAGTAACGGCCCATCGACCTGTTTAGGTGCTCGTGCCAAACGCGTTTTATGTGCCGTGCCTCGGTTCAGATCCCCTGTACAACAAAAAAGCCAGGGTGTTTCCCTGGCTTTCTCGTTTCGTCCGGCAGGACCAGTTCACGCCCTGCCAGGCGCGTCCTTCATTACTTCAAGACGATTTCGACACGCCGGTTTTGTGGCTCGCGAACGCCTGGCGCGGTCGGCACCAGGGGGTTGCTTTCGCCATAGCCGTGGATCGCGATTTCGCTTGCGGCCACGCCGTCGTGGATCAGTTCTTTTTCCACGGTTTCGGCACGGCGGATCGAAAGCTTCTGGTTGTAGGCCGGCGTGCCCGAAAGATCGGTATAGCCGCTGACTTCGATGCGCGTTGTCTGCACGTGGGTGGAGGCTTCTGCCGCGGCCGCGACAATTTCCCTGGCCCGCGTGGTCAGGTCGGCGCGATCCCAGTCGAAGAAGACGAGATAGCTACGAACGGGTGCCACGGTCGGGGTGGGAGGAGGAGGTGTTACGGCTCCCGCCGGTTCCGGCAGCTTCGCCGGCGGCTCACCGAACTTCGCGGATACCGTGAAGATCACCGAGAACGGCTCGCCGGGAATGCCGTCAGCAAACTCGGGCGAGCAGCTGTAGTTGGTGAGCGGAACCCCCTTGTAGATGCCGGAGGGGACGACGCCGGTGCAGCCTGCGGGCGTGATCTGGTGGTAGAAGTATTGGAAATACATATGGTTGAAGAGGTTTTGCAGATTGAGGTCAAACTTCACTCTCTTCACGAACTGCAACTCTGGCGTGGGCAGCGTGTAGTTCACATCGAGGTTCCAGAGCACGTAAGGAGCGATGCCGTTCTTCGGGTTGGTATCGGTTACCGTGGCGCCAGCCACGGAATCGAAATACGCTTGACTGCCATAAGAAGCACCGATGGGGAGCGGGCCGATATTCTCGAAACCGGTCAAGTCGGTGGTTGAATATTGATGACCCGAATAGAGACCGTTCGGACGCACTTCAAGCGCGTCGCCATCCCTGAACACCGATTTCGGCGTCCAATCCACACCGAAATTCGATGTCCAATCCGGAACGCCGGAGACCGGCGTGCCTTTGATCGCATCGCCGAACTGGTCTTCCTGCACCGTGACGCTGGCGACATTGGTGACCAGGTATTTCGCGAGTTGGTGTGATGCGTTGCCAAAGAAATTAAGCTCAGGAGTCGCTTGCCAGGTAATAGCACCTTCAACGCCCTTGAATTCACGCTGCCCGAGACTGTTGTAGGCTGACTGACCGTCGAGCGGGCCCGACTGGTACTGGAAGAAGCCGAAATCGCGGTCGACCTTCTGGTAGAAATAATCCGCCGAAATCGAGATCTTTGAGGTGTTGTATTTAAGGCCGCCCTCATAGAGATGAACGATCGAGGCGCCAGGTATTGGGCCGGCCAGGTTCGGTTCGAAATCGCCCACGGGCGCGAACAAGGCGGACGACCCGGTGCTGCCATAGGCGGTCAGCCCCTTCAGAACCGGGAATATCTTGTCGAAATCATAGCTGATATTGAAGAAGGGCAGGAACTCGCGATCCCATTTGTAGCTCTTGAAGTAGCCGTAGCCGCAGTAGTTACTCTGGCAGTAGGCCGAAGCCGCCTGCGCCGGCGACACCGTGCCACCGAAGATTTCGCTACCGACCAAGCTTGAATAGGACCCTTCAAGCGTGAAGCCAGGCGTGAGGTGCAGGGAGTTGTCAAGGAAATCGATCTTGTCCTGGGCGTATCCCTGATAAATGGTTCTTTGCGTGCCACCGTCGAAGCCGCCGGCTGTGAAGATGCCGCCGAGGTTTTCCGGCGTCTCCGGAACATCGGGCGTGCCGCCCATATATTGCTTCCCAGCGGGCGAAGTTTCCTTCGCGACAAGTGTGCCGATATGGATGTTCTGTGTGATCCCAAAAATCTCGGGTGGCGTGATCAGCGCGCGGGTTTGGAAACCGTATGTGTCGTTGCGGCCAACCCCGAGGATAGAATTGAGGCCGCAAGGAAGGCCGGCCGCGTCACCCGCCTTGGTGAACCGCTGCACCACCGCTGCAGGGCAACTTGCCGAACCAGCCGGGTATAGCGCAGTCGGGTTATAGGGATAGGCGAACGGGCTGTAGAATACGCCGCCCGGCCCATACAAACCAAAGCCGTCGCCCTCACCGAATCCGGCCGGCGTCTGCAGGAAGGGCTGCGCGCCGCCCACCGTGTACGAACCGCCGGCGCCGTTCGGCCCAAAGGCAAGGGTATTGGAGTAGGAGAGCGAGGTCGAACTGGAGTTCAGATAGAACGCGCTGCCGCCCACGGTGAGGAAGTCGTTGATGTAGGTGTTGTTCTTCAGGATGATCGTCAGATAGTCGTTGTGCTGACTGGAGAATTCCTCATCTGGCGAATAGTTGCTGAAACGTCCGTTCAACGCGAGATAGGGCAGCGGCACCGGTTCCGCGGTATAAAGCGCGTTGCCGGTATTGTACAGGATCGTCGCCTGGAACTTTGAAAGCCCATCGTCATAGGGCTTGTCGAAGGCGGCTTCAAAATTGTTGTAGCGGGATGGCGTGTAGTCGACGAAGCCGGCGTTCTGCATGTTCGAATATTGCAACAACGCCGTCGCAGCATTGTCGCCGGTGCCGAGGACACTCGGCAAAGCCCCGGTGTTGATCGTGACCCCTTCCTCGAACAGCTTGAACGATCCGACCGATCCGAAAACCTCGACCGACTGATCGGGATCCGGCCGCTTGGACGCATAGGCCACGGTGCCGCCAATGGTGCCAAACGTGTTCTTGTCCGGGTAAGCGACGCCCGGGTAGATCGACACGCCGCTGATCTGGTCGAGGTTGAAGTGGCCGCCGATAATGTTCACCAGATAGCCGCCGGTGCCGCCGGAGAGCAGATCCTGCATCGGCACATCATCCAGCGTCTGCGCGGTTTCCAGGCCGCGAATACCGCGGATGGTCAACACAGGCTCGTTGTTGCCGATACCCTGCTGATAGACGAACACGGAAGGCGCCTGGCGCAGAAGGGTCGCGATGCTGCCGCCGACGCCGGTTTGCGTAATGGCTTTCTGGCCCAGTTCCGTCACCGCGGATGGCGAGTTCTTGTCCTTCAGCAATTGGCGCTGCGCGCGAACAACGATGCTTTCGGTAGCGCCCGAATTGGAGACCGTATCAGTATTCTGGGCCAGCTGGATCGGCGCCGGTGCGCTCTGCGCAAAGCTTGCGCCGGCCGGAACGAGGCTAGCCACCAGCCCGCAGGCGGTGAACAGCATCAGACGTTGCTTGTAGTGGCGATTTGCGGTTGCCATTGGGTCCCCTGAGGCAAAACGCTGCCTGCCGCCCCCCTAGGCGGCACTGGCAGCGAAAGGTGGCGGCGCGTTGGCGCGAGGCGTAACATCCACCCCGCGTTCCAACGCGCCTTGATGAAACACAGTGTGTCTACCTTGCGCCGTTGCACAATCCTGTTTCAGCCATTTGCCACACCAAGGCCGTTGAAATGTGATCGCAATGTCACACTTCCCGTAATGCTCCGGGCGGAGCAAAACGCCACGCACGAAATGCGAAATCACATTCGCGTAATTCGATATCAACCCCACGCCCCGCCTGTCCGCAGGGCGGACGCAGTCCGCCTTACGGCCGTAGCGCCTTGGCAACCTGCGTGACGCGCGTGCCCTGGTAACGGGCCACCGCCAGCTCATCCTCGGTTGGCAACGGGCTGAGGCCGCTGACCGCGGACGCGCCATAGGGCGTGCCGGCCTTGAACAGCGAGGCGTCGGTATAGCCGGTCGGCACGATGATCAGGCCAAGATGCGCCATCGGAATATATAGCGACAGAATCGTGGCCTCATTGCCGCCATGGGTGCCCTGGGTCGATACGAAGGCCGAACCCACCTTGCCATTCAACCCGCCCTGGAACCACAACCCGCCAAGACTGTCGATAAACGCCTTCAACTCCGCGCTCACATTACCGAAACGCGTCGGCGTGCCAAACACGATGGCATCGGCCCAGGCCGCATCATCGGCCGTGGGCGCCTCATAGGCGGCATCCATGCGGGCGGCGTTCTCCGCCCATCCGGGCACATAGGCCATCACTTCTGGGCCGACGATATCGCGCGCGCGGCGCAAGCGCGTCTCGGCGCCCTTAGCCTCCGCCCCCTCGGCCACGGCGCGGGCCAGCGCCTCGGTGGAACCACCGCGGGAATAAAACGCAATCAGGATTTTGGGCATGGGCGAACGCTCCTTGGCGTCTGATGTTGAAGCAACCATGGAAATGGGGAGCGTGACATATCGAATGAACTACAATAATCTCGATGCGAACCATCGAGATTTTCGCTATTCCCGCCGTCGGAACACCCACGCTGGACCAGCTCGCCGTGCTCACCGCGGTCGCCGAAACCGGCAGTTTTTCGGCGGCCGCGCGCAAATTGCGCCGCGCCCAATCGGTGATCAGCTACTCGGTCGCCAATCTCGAAGCCCAGCTCGGTGTGGCCCTGTTCGACCGCGCGGGAAGGGCGCCGGTTCTCACCCAATCCGGCCGCGCGATGCTGGAGGATGCGCGACGCGTCGCCGGCGTGATCGGCGAAATGCGCGCCCGGGCGGCCGCCATGCAGCAGGGGCTGGAAGCCGAAATCTCACTGGCGGTGGACGTGCTGTTCCCGGTGCAACCGCTCGTTTGCGCGCTGCGGGCCTTCGCGCTCGAATTCCCCACCGTCTCGCTGCGCCTGCGCATGGAAGCGGTGGGCGGCACCGCCCAACTGGTGCTTGACCGTGTCTGCGGCCTGGGTGTCTCAGGCTGGTTCGGCAGCCTGCCGGAGGCGCTGGAGCGGCGGCCGATCGCCCATGTCACGCTGTTTGCGGTCGCGGCCCCGACGCACCCCCTGGCGGGCATGTCACCCGTGCCGCGAGGCCTGGCGCGCGACCATGTGCAGCTTGTGATCGCAGATCCCAGCAAGCTGACAGAGGGCCGGGATTTCGGCGTGATCGGCCTGAAAACCTGGCGGCTCGGCGATCTAGGCGCCAAGCACGCCCTCCTGCTGGCGGGCCTAGGCTGGGGAAATATGCCGGGCCACCTTGTGGAAGCCGATCTCGCCGCCGGAAGGCTGATCAGGCTGCATATCGAGGGCGAGGAAGAAGGCGGCTATACCTATCCCCTGAGCCTCATCCACCGCCCCGACCAACCCCTCGGCCGCGCCGGCGCCTGGCTCGCGAAACGGCTGGAAAGGGATTGGTCGTAACTCGCATCGCCCAAGCGCGATGCGCTTTACGTTTTCTTCGTATTAATGAAAAGGACCCACAACCGCGCGAGACCGGCCGTGCCGTCCTTGCCGCCAACCGTCTTGAGAATCTGCACCGCCTTCGCCTTGTTGCCCGAATTGTAATAGGCAAGCGCCAGATGAAGCTTGGTATCCTCGGGATGCCGCAACTCGCCCTTGGCCTGGCCGGCCTCGATCAACGGAATGCCCTTGGCGTAATTCCCGTAGGAATCATACTCCTCGCCAAGCGAAACCAGCGGGTTGCCATCGTGATTGCCCTGCGCATCCGCCTCGCGCTTGGGCATGTCGATCAGTTCGCTCTTGTAGGTCTTTTCCACCAGCGCCCGCAGCCGCTGCTGGCGCGCCGCCTCCGGCCCGGTGCCCAACGTGCCCGCGGCAAAACCCTGGTCGAGAATCGCCTTGGCCTCGCCAGGCAACGGCCCCTGCAACGCAAGCTCGGCCATTTCCATCAGGTCGGAGGCCTTGGTGATGGTGCCCAGCGCCATCTTCAGCCGGTCGAGATCGAGCGTAAGCCGATCCGAAAACCCCGGACTCACCTCCACATTATGCACAAGATTCGCCCAGTAATCCGGCTTCGGATAATAGGTGACAAGCATCACCATTGTGGTCTCGAAACCGGCATTGTCGTGCAAATTCTCCTGGCACCGTGCCAGAAGCTGCAATTGCGCCTCCTTCGGGATCTGCCGCGCGCGAACTTCCGCCGCCACTTCCTGCGCCTGCAATTTGCCTGCATTGGCAAAATCGTTGTTCTGGTAATAGGCGGAAATCAGCAGGGCGCGCATCTCGGCACCACCGCCACCGGCCTTAAAATACTTCTGAATCCAGCCAATGGCATTGGCGTAGTTCTTCTGCTGGTAGGCAATGCCCACCTCCGCCTGGATCAGTTTCAGCTGCTCGCCCGGCGGAACTTTGCCGCTGGCCAGCAAATCGGCGAATGTGCGCGCGGCCGTGACCGTGTCGCCCGATGCCTGGGCAATGGAAGCGCGCATCTCCTCGATGATGAAACGCTCATTTTCCGTGGTGGCCTTGGAGGCGGCGATATTCACCTGCTGCGTGGCCTGCGGATAGCGATGCGCGGCGAGGAACGACGAGGCCTTTTTGAGCGGTTCGCCCACCGCCGGCGGCAGGGCCTGAGACCAGGCGGAAGATGCACAAAAACCCATCAGGGCGGCCGAAACAGCCGCCCCGTACGCCCATATTCTCATGCTCACTGCCCTACGAACTGCTCATTACCCACAAGGCCGAGCGTGTTCACGCCAAGCCTCTGCGCATCCGCCATCACATGCGCCACATACTTGTAGGTGGCGAGCTTGTTGGGGTTCAAATGAATTTCCGGTTGCGGGCTTTCGATCGCCGCCGCCCGCAGATGAGCCTGCAACGAGGCTTCGTCAGGCACCACGGTGCCGTTCCACGAGATGGTTCCATCGAAATCCACATCGATCGTCACCACCTGCGGCGGCACCGGCGGCGGCGGCGGATTGCCCACCGGCAGGTTCATCTTCACCGCATGGGTCTGGATCGGGATCGTGACGATCAACATGATCAGCAGAACCAGCATCACGTCGATCAGCGGTGTGGTGTTCATATCGACAACGACATCCATATCGTCGCCGTCACCACCGGTCGGCATGCTCATTGCCATTGGGAAAACTCCTGAAAGAAGGAAGACTCTTCTTTTTCTGAAGAAAAAGAAGCAAAAAGACTTTTATCTCCTCGCTGCGGCACGTTGGGTGTTCAACCTCAATCGTGGAACAGGCGCAGGAACAAAAGTTTTTTGGTTCTTTTTTTCAAAAAAGAACTGCTTTCTTAACCGCCCCGCGGCGGCGGCTGCGTAATGAATTGCACATTGTAAATCCCGGCCCGCTGCAGCGCCACGATGGCGCGGCCGACGAACTCATACCGGCCGTTCTCGTCGGCACGGATATGAACCTCGGGCTGCGGCACTTTTGTTGCGATCTCCTTCAGCTTCACCAGCAACGCCGCCGGATCGGCCAATGGCTTTTCGTTCCAGAAGTAATCGCCGTCCTTGTTGATGGCCAGAATGATGTTGTCCGGTTTCGTCTGCGTCGGCTGGTTGCGGTCCTTGGGTAACGACACCGGAACGGTGTGCGTTACCACAGGGATCGTGATCAGAAAGATGATCAGCAGCACGAGCATGACGTCGACGAGGGGTGTGGTGTTGATCGCCGACACCACCTCATCATCGCCCTCGGAGGGGCCGACCTGCATTGCCATGGTTGTTAGGCGGCCTTGGCGGAGCTGGCGCCCTGGGCCACGGCCACGCGGCTGCCGCTGATCAGGATGGAGTGCAGGTCGGAGGAGAAGTTACGGACCAGCTCGATCGCCGCCTTGTTGCGGCTGACCAGGAAGTTGTAGCCGAGCACCGCGGGCACCGCGGTCGCCAGACCCAGCGCCGTCATGATCAGCGCCTCACCCACCGGGCCGGCCACCTTGTCGATGCTGGCCTGGCCGGCAATGCCGATGGCGGTCAGCGCGTGATAGATGCCCCACACCGTGCCGAACAGACCCACAAACGGCGATGTGGAACCGACGGTGGCGAGGAACGGCAGGCCGCCGGCGAGGCGGGTGCGGATGGTATCCTGCGCGCGCTGGATCGCCATGGTCACCCAGGTGTGCAGATCGATCGCGTCGGTCAGCGCGCCTTCATGGTGCTCGCTGGCGGAAATGCCGTTTTCCGCGATGTAGCGGAAGGGGCTTGCCGGCTTCAGGCGCTGCACGCCCTCACGCACCGAACTGGTTTTCCAGAAATCCTTCGCGGCCACCTTGCCGGAGCGGAACAGGGCACCCTGCTCGAAGAATTTGGTGATCATGATGTACCAGGTGCCGGCCGACATCAGGGCCAGGATCACGAGCACGGTGTGGGAGACGACGTCGCCGGTTTTCCACAGGGCGGTGAGGCCGTAGGGGTTGTCGACCACTTCGGTGCCGTTATCGGCGGCGGCGGAGGGGGCGGTGGGCGAGGCGGTTGCGTCGGCGGCGGGCGGCGTTGCGCCGGCTGGGGCAGGGGCAGCGGCTGTCGTATCCGGCGTGCCGGGGGCAGGTGTCGCGGCGGGGGCAGGCGTGGCGCCAGGTGCCGCAGGGGCGGCGGCGGCAGGCGGGGCCGAGGCATCGGCGGGTGCTGGCGTCGCGGCCGGTGCCGGGGCGGCGGCCTGGGCGAAGGCGGCGACAGGCATGGCGGCGGCGAAGCTGAGGGCGAGGGCGAGGGCTGGGAGGCGGTGTGTCGTTCTCATTGTGAACTCCTTATCTTTGGGTCGGCTACTGGTTTGGGACGGCTGGCACATGGTGGGCAGAAGCCCACCATGCGGTGGTGACGGATGATTAGTCGCCGAGCTTGAACTTGATGTTCCACTGGTGCGACGACGCCACCGGCACACCATTGTGAGTACGAGGCGCGTAGCGGGCGCGCTTGACATAGGCCAGCGCTGCGGTGGCGAAGGCCGAACCGCCGGTCACTGAGTCGACCCGGCAATTACTGGTTGATCCGTTGGTATCCACGTCGCAGGAGATGCGGGCGGAGCCTTCACGCTGCTCCTCCTCCATCTGCGGCGGGTATTCCAGCGGGGCCCCGGCGATCGGCCGTTCGCTCACGTCGTGGTCGGGGACAGCCGGGCGTGGCGGTGTCGCCACGGAAGGCTTGTATTCCTGCTGCGGCGGCGGCGCGCGCGTGACGGCCTGGATAACATTCTGCTGCGGCGGCGGCTGCACGGCGATATCCGGCGGCGGAATATAGGGCGGCGGCGGCGGCGCCAGATCGGGCGGCGGCGGGGGCGGCGGGGGTGGCGGCGGCGGCGGCGGCTTGGTCTCCTCCGTGATCTTCACGGTGACCGGTGGCCGCAGCTTATCGGCGCTGCTGGACCCCAAACCGCTCACCAGCCCCCAGATCAACAGAATATGGAAGACCACGACGACGCCGATGCCGATCAGCCGTCGTGTCGGATCCTTGCCCTGCTCGGCGTAATTCATGCCGCGCGCTCCCTCATCAAATCATGTCCCCTGTCTGCGGCGGCTGGCTCGTTCGACCGCACCGCTCCTGTCTTGCGCCTCATCTCTCCCCCCGGTCCGGAGTCTGTGCGCGAATAGAAACCTGAACGTTTGGATCGTGCATGGAGTGTGGCTCGGCCTCAAGGGGTTTGGTGCCATCCGGCGACGCAAACTCACCATTTTTCCGAGTTGATCCATGATCCAACGGCTTGCCGCGTTGAACACCGTGTACCGCAGCGTTCGAGGCGTCGTACCCTGAACGCGGCCGGCCAAGATCAATGCTGATGGAAGCGGCCGCCCGCGCCACTGCGCCGCCCACCGTCGCCAGCCGGCTCTCATCGATATACTGCGAAGCCGTGGAAAGCCCGATTGCGGCCACAATATTGCCCTGTGCGCCGCGCACCGGCGCCGCGACACTGCACACATGGTCGCTATTGTCGCCCGGATCGAAGGCGTAACCGATGCATACGAAACGGCGCATGCTGTCCACAAAGGCGGCGGTCGGCGCTGCGCTGCCGCAATCCTGTGCAAACGTTTCCCGCCAGACCGCCTCGGGTGCATCCAGCAACAGCGCCCAGCCTGCAGCGCCCTGGCTCAGTTTCATCCGCTCGCCCACCCGCAGGGCCGGCAGCAGGCGCCGCTGGCCGGCAATGCGTTCCAGCAACAGGGCGCCCCCGGCGTCGCAGATACTGATATGCGCGGAATCAAGGGTCTCAGCCGCCAGGGCTTCCATGTAAGGCCGCGCAACCCGTACCAGCATCGTCTGGTCCTGCGCGCAGGACCCGAGTTCCAGCAATTTGGGCCCGAGCCCATAGCCCTGGCGCGGCACCAGCGTGAGGTAGCGGCGCTCCAGCAGCGCGGTGGCCAGGCGGTGCGCAGTGCTGCGCGCCAGGCCGAGCCGATTGGCCAGCGCCGGCAAGGCCAGCGGGCCGGTGGCGACCATCTCGAGAACATCGAGGCCCCGCACAAGCGTCTGACTTGCGGGGGAAGCGCCACCCGCCCCATCCTGAGCTTGCGAAAAAGACACCGAACGTTTCATATGATGGGATGCTATTCCAGATGTTAAGGCGGTTTGCAAGCGTGTGTCGGAAAAAGAAGCGGCGCGCATCCCAAGCCGCGCTTCGCCCAACCATGTCATGAGAGTGAGACGAGCCAGGGCTCTGATCACAGCAAGCCCTGTGCCAACCCGGAGCCGACATCCAGGCGGCGCCTTATTTCCGGTCGCAGAGCACCCTGAACCGTGCCGCCTCGGCGCCGGTGGTGTCGACGAAGGGCGGATCCTGCAGCAGCGCGATCGTCACCACGCCATGCTTGATGATGGCGTAAAAGCGCTGCGGCCCCAGATAGATGCGCATCGCCGACTGGTAGTTCACCGTACCGCAGACCACGTTGCCGCCCGTCATGTACGGTGCCATGAACTCGAAATTCCACCGCGCCGTTTGCGGCAGCACCATCTGCGGCGACAGCGATGCCTCGACCAGATCTTGCATGTCCAGCGGCACGCTTGTTGTTCCGGGCGGAAGGGTTGCACTGCGGGCCAGGCCCGCGCCACACAGCATGAGGCAAACCACCAGGAGAGTGCCACGCAACATCCCGCCAGCGCGCCGCGAACCGTCGCCTTTCGGCCCTTGTTTCACACCGGCCGCGCGCCAGTTAAATTTCATGACCGAGCGTGTGCACGTTCCCCGAACCATCGACATGACGCCAGAGGGCGAATTCGTCACGCAGCCTGTGCCACCGGCGCCCGGCGCTGGGCTATGGGCGGTGCGTCTCGGCCTGGGTGCGGCCGTGGTGGCGGCGATTGCCGGGGCGCTTGTGGTGGCGGCTTTGGTGTTATGGGTGGCTTCGGTCATGATCCCCGTGGCGTTGGTCGCAGGCCTTGTGGCCTATGCGGCGTTCCGTTTCCAGATGTGGCGCGCGCAGCGCTCCTCCCGGCTCTGAACCAGGCTAGACCCAACAGGTTTACAACCGCCGCGGCCGCGCCCCGTTGCCCCGTGTCGAAGGGGTCGGGATGGGGCTTGGTTCCCAGCAATTCGCCCCAGTTTGCGGCATGAGCGCGCCCACGGCACCCGCGCCCCGTGCGCCCAACCGCAAGATCGTCGATCGCCGCCGCTATGAGGCGCTGGTTGATTTGCTCCAGCGGCGGGCCACGGCGCGCCGCTTCAGTGCCTCGCATTTCGTCAGCGATGAGGATTACCAGCTCATCCTGGAGGCGGTGCGGCATTCGCCCTCGGGCGCCAATACGCAGCCCTGGCAGTTCGTTGTCATCACCTCGGCCCGCCTCAAGAGCGAGATTGCCGACGAATTGGTGCTGGAGCAGCTTCAGCGCGGCCAGGTCGCCCCCAGCATAGATTATCGCGCGCTGGAGACCGCCCCCGGCATGATGGTGGTGGTCGCCGATTTCCGCCTGAGCTGGGCCTTTCCCGGGCTGATGGCCGGCACCGAGCTCGACCAGCGTTTCCATGCCAATGCGGAGCGTGTGATCCTGCAGAGCATTGCTTCCGCCACCATGGCCGCCCACCTCGCGGCTGCCTCCCTAGGCTACCAAAGCTGGTGGGTTTCGGTGCTTGGCCTGGAAGATGCGCAGGCTTCGCTGCACCGCCTGCTCGGCGTGCCGTCCGACCTCACCATCACCGACATCATGGCTTTCGGCCACGCCGCGGGCCCGGTGGCGAAGCGCTGGAAGAAGCAAGTGGCCGACATATCGAGCTGGAACCAGTTCGACATGGCGAATTTCCGCAGCGTGGCGCAGATCGACGCCTGGATGGCCGACATGCGCCGCGGCACCCCAAAAAAGCTGAAATAGCCCGCATCGCGCCCGCGCGATGCGGGGCCGTGCCCCGGAAAGACAAGGCGTTCTTTTCTGAAGAAAAGAACCAAAAGACTTTTATTCCTGGCGCTCGCGGCAAAATTCGTGAAAGGGCCCGATCGCCGCAACAGCTTAGAGACAAAAGTTTTTTGGTTCTTTTTTTCAAAAAAGAACGTTCTTCCCCATTGTGCAAACTCAGACAGGAACCGGGAAGATAGCCATCCCCCCGGCTCCAACAGCCATGTCTGCTCGAACCCTGCTCAGCTCAGGATAATCTCCACACGCCGGTTCTGCGGCTCGCGCACGCCGGGGCCTGTGGGCACCAGCGGATGCGTCTCGCCAAAGCCCTTGATGTCGATTTCGCTCCGCGAAACGCCATCCTTCACCAATTCGTCGGCAACGCTGTTGGCGCGGCGAATGGAGAGGGCCTGGTTGTATCGAGGGGTGCCCGACGTGTCCGTGTAGCCATTCACCAGAATGCGGGTGACCTGCACATGGGTGGAAGCACTTGCCGCTTCCGCGACAATCTGGCTCGCGCGGGCCGAAAGGTCCGCACGGTCCCAGTCGAAGAACACAAGGTAGGTGCGGGCAACCGTGGGCGGCGGCGCAGGCACCGGCGCAGGTGCCGCGGGGGGCGGCGGTGGCGGCGGCGCTGAACCCCAGAGCGGGATCACGATATTGGTCCAGAACCGCGTGTCGAAGCCGCCCTCATACCGTTGGGCCACGTCGCGCGTCAGCTTCACCTGCAGGATAACCGGGCCAAAATTATAGCCGACCAGCGGGCCGACCGCGAATTGTTGCTGCTTGTTATAGCCGGTATAGGCACTGGTCGTGTCCATCGATCCATAGCCCACAACGCCAAACTGCCATTTGTCGAGCGAGTAGTAGGCCGTGAGATCGAGAAGCGCCCATTGGTGGAAGCCGGCCGGGTTGTTGGCGGCCTTGTAGGCGGGCACGCCATAACCACCGGTCGCCACCAAGGTCCAGTTATTGGCGATGTAGTTTATGCCGATATTGCCGCGTACCGTGGTGGTATCGCCCACGATCGCCTTGGTCAGGCTGTTGCCCACCGGCAAATAGGCACCGATACCGCCGCCCACGCTGAGCCCGTTGCCCAGATCCCAGGCAAGGATCGGCTGAATGAAGGGGTAGTACACACCGTAGATCGAAGTCGTGTTGTCCACACTGATATCGACCACCGGCTGCGCCACCAGGAATTCCAGCTTGCCGCCAAGGATCGATGCATCGGTGGACCAGACGAGCGCCGGAATATCGACGCCCACGGCGGTATTCGGGTTGGTATCCCGCACGCCCCAGTTGCCGAGATTTAGAAAATAGCCGCCGGTCGGCAAGGGCGCATAGGCCGCCAAACCAGTGGTTTCACCCGTCTCCTCAACGGTATTCGCCCAGACCGGGCTTGTTGAGATAGCCAATGCGACGGTAGCCGCTGCCGCCAGGCAGCTTGTTGAACGTTTCATTCTCTCCCGAGCCCCTATTGATAGGTTTGCCACACGTTTACCGCTGTGGCGTTTGATACCGAGTTGTTTGGTCGGTGAATCAACTTGTACAGCTTTTCCGGGAGCAGCAACCAATACTTACAGATGATCCGTTCCGCTTGATGTGGCATGACGCCCCCAAACCCGCCCCAAGAACCCAAATCCGAAACGGCCATCGCCGATTTTTGCGGCGCAACAAGCTAGGAAAATCAACACCTCTTTCACCTATTAACTTCGCGGCATCGCACCACGCCGCGCTAGCGGCGCCAATTTCAGGTCGGTCAGACGCTGTAGCAATTCTGCAACGGCCGCCGTGTGAAATCCGACACGCACAAGCGACAATGTCCAAGATGCCTGTCCACCAGGGCATGAAAGGTCTTCACCTGTTGCAGGGCTTGCTGTCTGCCTGGTTGCAGGGATCCGGGTTTTGGCCAGCGCTATCCGCCCCCCCTCTGCCACGCTATGCTGGGCCGATGCCGGTGTATCGCCCTCCGCCGCGGATCGGCCCCTCTGCTGCTGGCGAAGGACCCTAAACATCGTGCCAGACGAACCAGCCACAGCCGCATCGCTCGCCGCAGAAGCCTTCACGGACTTCGCCGGCGGCATGAGCTACAGCGATTATCTGCACCTCGATACCCTGCTCTCCGCCCAGCACCCGTGTTCCGACGAGCATGACGAACTGCTTTTTGTGGTCATTCATCAGGCTTCCGAATTGTGGATGAAAATCGTGCTGCACGAGCTTGACCATGCCCGACGCCAGATCAGCCGCGACGAGCTCGAACCCGCCTTCAAGAGCCTCGCCAGGGTCAGCCGCGTGCAGGCGCAGATGATCCAGTCGTGGGATGTGCTCTCCACCATGACACCGGCCGATTATTCAAGTTTTCGCGATAGCCTTGGCCAATCCTCAGGCTTCCAATCCGCGCAATACCGGCTGATCGAATTCTTGCTTGGCAACAAGCAGGCACAGATGATCAAGCCGCATGCCCACGTGCCCGCCATGGCGGCGCGCCTGCAGGCGGCCCTGGAAACCCCCAGCCTGTATGACGAAGCGATCCGCCTGCTGGACCGCCGCGGCCTCGCGATCGATGCGGATATACTTAACCGTGATGTTACCTTGCCCACCAAAGCCAATCCCAGCGTGCAGCAAGCCTGGCTCGAAATCTATCGCGACCCAAAACGCTACTGGGATCTCTATCAGCTCGCGGAGGACCTGGTGGATGTCGAAGACGCTTTTCAGCAATGGCGCTTCAGGCATCTGCGCACCGTGCAGCGCATCATGGGTTTCAAGCGCGGCACCGGCGGCACGAGCGGCGCCGGCTATCTCAGCCGCGCGCTCGAAATCGTGTTTTTCCCCGATCTTTGGGAACTGAGAACATCCTTGTGACGCGCGCCCCGTCTCGCAGCCGCGCGTGATGCCGCGCGCCAAAATCACCCGAGGTGATTGCGAAGCACTCGACCGCAGCGATCGCCTCAGTGCCTTCCGCGACCGCTTCGCGCTGCCGGAAAACCTGATCTACCTCGACGGCAACTCGCTTGGTGCCATGCCGAAAGCCGCACCCGCCCGAATCGCCGAGGTGGTTGAGCAGGAATGGGGAAACGGACTTGTCCGAAGCTGGAACATCCATGGATGGGCCGGCCTGCAACAGCGCATCGGCGAAAAGATCGGCCGCCTGATCGGCGCCCGCCCAGGGGAGACCCTGGTGGCCGATTCCACCAGCGTCAACCTGTTCAAGATGCTGTCCGTGGCGTTGCAGGTACGGCCTGACCGCCGGATTATCCTTTCCGAATCAAGCAATTTCCCGACCGACCTATACATAGCCGAAGGCATGGCGCACCTGCTTGGCAAACACCATCAACTGCGCGCGCTTGCTTCCGATGCCATCGAAGGCGCGATCGACGAGCATGTTGCCGTGGTCATGCTCACCCACGTAAATTACCGCACCGGCCGCATGTGGGACATGGCGCGGATCACGGAACGCGCCCACGCGCACGGTGCCATCATGCTGTGGGACCTGGCCCATTCCGCCGGCGCCGTGAAGCTCGCGCTGCATGAAGCCGATGTGGATCTCGCCGTGGGCTGCGGCTACAAATATCTGAATGGCGGCCCCGGCGCGCCCGCCTTCCTGTTCATCGCCGAACGCCTGCACGCCCTGGTTTCGCCCGCGCTCTCGGGCTGGTTCGGCCATGCCGACCCCTTCGCTTTCGAACCAGGCTATCGCCCCGCACCCGGCATCGCACGCGCCGCCGTCGGCACACCGCCGATCATCAGCCTCGCCGCCCTGGAAGTGGGCGTCGATCTGATGCTGGAGGCAAGCCAGGACGAAATGCGCCGCAAATCCGTGGCGCTGTCGAGCCTGTTCATCGACCTCGCCGATCAGCTTCTGGGCGCTTTCGGCTTCACCCTGGTCTCCCCGCGGGAAGCGGCCCAACGCGGCAGCCAGGTGTGCCTCAGCCACCCCTCCGCCTGGCCGACCATGCAGGCGCTCATTGCCCATGGCGTGATTGGCGATTTCCGCGCGCCCGACATCCTGCGCTTTGGCTTCACCCCGCTCTATCTGCGATATGTGGATGTTTGGGACGCAGTGATGATGCTCTCGGCCATCATGGAAAGCCGCGAATGGACGCATGCCAAATACCAGGTTAAGGCGGCGGTGACCTGACACGTGCGGGTCAGGGCAAAGGCAAGCACTTCTTTTTTGAAAAAAAGAAGCCAAAAACTTTTAATTCTTCGGGTTTGCCGCCGTTCCGTACCGCGTGACGACATACCTGGCTTAAGAAATAAAAGTTTTTTGGTTCTTTTTTTCAAAAAAGAACTGCTTTCTTCCTTCACCCGATTGCCCTGGCCGCCCGGCCTGCATCTTGCGCGGCCGGTGATCGGCGCATAAAGCGAGCGCGCGACGTTGGGGGTTGATACGAAGTGAACACTAAACTGGGTGTGGGGATTGGCCTCGCAGTGATTGTACTGGCCGGTGCTGGCGCCGGCGCCTACTACTATGTGCAGCACAAACCGGCCGCCAAACCCGCTTCCGTGACCCAGGCTCCGGCGACCTCGGCACCACCCCCTAACCGCCTCGCGGGCACCCCTCTCGTGGAGCACGCTCCAACGCCGCCGGCCGCGCCGGCCGAGTGCCTGTTTCCCGGCCCACCCCCCGTGCCGCCCGACGGCAGCACCGCCACCGACGCCGACATGAAACTCGGCCACGACTCAATCCAGCATTTCGTGCTGCAACTGGAAGCCTTCCAGGCCTGCCGGAACGCCCAGATCGACCACGCCCCCGCCGGCACCACCGACGCGCGCAAACAGACTTGGCTACAGGAAGGCAACGCCGCCGTCGATGAAGCCCACGCCCTGGCCGACGCCTTCTCCGCCCAGCTCAAGATTTTTCATGCCCACCAGAAAAAACCCTGAGCAGGCCTGACTTCCCCCCAATCAGGGAGGGCCAGGATAGGCGGATCTCAACCGGATAAGATTCAAAATCCTTACTTCCTGGCCCCAGCCAGGCTTTGCAAAAATAGCGTCTCCGTGCCGTAGCTGAACCACACGCGGTGGTTATTGAGGCTTGCCATCCCGATCAGCGCATGCAGATGCCCGTCCTCGTCCGTAGTATCTGTAACAAAAACCGGCACATCGTGGTAAATATCCTTGCCGATCAGCAGCATCTTGAACACGTGCCTGCGCCCACCTGCCGCCCCGCCAACGCCCATGCCGCGTAAAACCGGATCATGGGCAAGCTGATCCAGCGTGGCGCCAGCCTGCAACGCTGTCTCCCGGTCGATCACCAGGCCGCCGGCGCCGGTATCCAACACCGCCTGGATAACCGCCCCATCCAGCCATATCGGTATCTGCACATGTTTGGACGCCTGCCGCCTCAGCGGGATCGACGCGTAATCGCCCGACCAGTGCAACGGCGTGATCTCCGAGCAGCCGAACAGCCGCCAGAAACGCGCCGTGCCGGTTTGAAAATCCAGTTCCAGGTCCAGCAGGTTCAGCATCTCGGCACCAAGCAGGCCATCCACCTTCTGCCCGTTCGGCTGCTTGATCAGCAGCTCCGACATCGGCATCTCCCGGTCGGGGATTTTGAGCCCGCCGAATTCCAGCATGCGTATCCGCCCGGCCAGCACGATGCCCGTCTGCTTGCCACCCACGCCTTCCAGCACCATCCGCGGCTGCGACTTGTCCCACGCAACGCCGGCCCGCGCCGCAAAATCGCTCTCGAGCATCGACAACGAGGCGCCGGTATCCAACATGAACATCCCGGGCGTATCATTCACCGTCACCGGCACGTAGATATGGTTATGCCACTCGGTGATCGGCATCTCCGCCACCTTGCCCACCTTGCATTCCGCATGCGCGCCGGGACTTAACAGACACCAGAACATCAAAGCAACAAACCCCATGGCAGTAACGGCCCGGGCGCGAAACTCACTCACCTGCGACACCAATTTGCTTCTCCCTTTTTTCTTCACGCACCCGCCCAAACAATTGCTCCCGTTCCAGATGCGCCCGCTGCGCCGCATAAAACTGGCTCAGAAACGCGCCCTCCTGGCTTTGCGGAATGGGATCGGGCCAGTCGATGCGCTTGCTCACCCGGCCGCAAATATCCGTCAGCAGCTTCTCGGTCTCGGCAGTCTTCGGGCGCCGCAAAATCTCCTCAAGAACCTGCAGCTCGAACGCGCCATACTCGCGAAGCTGCCTGTCGGTAAAGGAAAATTCTGAGCTTTCCTCGGCCAAGTCCGGCAGCAACACACGCTTCTGAACCACCATCACCAACGTGCCGGCCAACATGTCACCCACCCGGCGGCGGTTCTTGTTGAACAGGGGGATGAAAGCGAGCCCGAGAAGCCACAGAGCCAAAAACACATTTTCCACCGCGCCCCCGCCGGCAGCAAACAGTGCCAGCAGCGGCAGGAAACATTCCACCTCGCGCGTCAAATTGCGCGTGACGATGGCGCCGGGCAGAAGCGGGCCGCCCGAACGATCGATCACCCGTAACCCAAACACCCGCTTGCCGGGCGTCACCCCCTGCCAAGCAAGCTCGAACCGCACAAAATAGAGGTGCCGCACAAGAAAACCCGCAAACAACGTGAGCGCGATCACCAGCCGCGCCTGGTGATGCAGGCCAAAGGCCACAACCACCAGCACAATGAGCGCGATATTGGCCAGTACAATCAGAATGAGATCGATCAGGAAGGCAGCTGCACGCTCTGTCGCGTCCGCGAGTTCCACGGTCAGTTGCACGCCCTCCGGCGTGGTGATGCTGTGGCGGCGGCGCACGGAACCGCCCAAGAACGCCGCCGTGCGGTCTTGCACTGAACTCATGCCCCGGCACCTTTTCGCGGCCAGGCGAGATAGGTGATCCAGCAGGCGCCGACGGAAAACCCGATCAGCAGGCGCAGCGGGGTATTGGCCACCAATTGCCTGAACCCGCCTTCGAGAATCGCGGCCAGCATGAACAGCAGCATGGCGCCCACGGCGAGGCGTGAGGCCGTTTCGCCGTGCAAAGCCAGACTATCCGACCGGGTAAGGCGCCCCGGGAAAACGAGTTTTTCCGCAATAAAAAGCCCGCCGGCGCCACTTAGGATGATCGCGCCGAACTCGGTGACCCCATGGATCGAAACCCAGCCAATGCAATCGATCAGAAGCCCGCGATGCGCGTGCAGGCAGAGAAAACTGCCGAATACCAGACCCTGGTAAAGCAGCAGCCCTATAGTTGGCAGACCAGCAAAGATGCCCAGGCCGAAACTCAGGATTCCCACAATCGTATTGTGCTGGAACAAAAAGCTCGCGGCGAGCCCAAAACTTTCGGCAACCCCCGACCAGGGCGCGAAAATCTCCTGCCCCAATAGATCGGTGCGCGTGCTGCCCGGCCCGCGGCCGCCCGCCATCGCCGCGGGAATGAACGTGCTGAACCAGGCCTCGTCTCTATCCGTCAGCGCATAGCCGGTGACGGTGCCGGCAACGATGCAGAGGAAGGAAATGAGTATATGCGGCCAGGCCGCGCGCGCGCCGGCCGGAAAACCCCTGCTTAGAAAATGCCGGCACGTCGCAAACCATGACCGCTGCGGCCCATACACCACCAGATAAGCCCGCAGTGCCAGATCTTCCAGATAGAGCAAAAGATACCGATCGAGCGCAATCGCACGGGCGACCGAAAGTGAGGAGAGCGTGGCCCGATAGAGCAGCGGCAGGCGCTGCAACTCTTCCGCCGAAAGTTTTCTGATGCCGCCGAGCCTTGCGCGTTGCACAAGCTTTTCCAGGGCGAGCCAGTCTGCTTCGCGTTGGGCGCGGAAGGTGGCACTTTTGAGCGTGAGGGTCATGACGAAAAAAGCAAGGTCTTCTTTTCTGAAGAAAAGAAGCAAAAGACTTTTATTTCCTGCGCTCGCGTAAATATCCGTGTCAAGACCACGATCGTGGTTACAGCCTCAGGAACAAAAGTTTTTTGGTTCTTTTTTTCAAAAAAGAACATTCTTCCTTTCTTATTCATAAGAGCGCCCTCTGCTTGATCATAACATACCGGTTCACCAGCGCCACCGGCACATTGTTTTTCGGCACATCCAAACAATGCACGCCGATCCGTTCCAGCCGCGTCAGCACGGTGCGCCGCTCGGCCACCAAGTCGCGCGCCACCACGGCTTCGGCCAGCGCGCGCGAATGATCGGGGCGGCGATCGATCAGCGCGGCCAGCGCCGGATTGCGCTGGCACACGAACACCACCACGTGTTTTGCAGCCAGGCGCTGCAAGCTTTCCACCATCAGTTCCGCCGTCACGGTATCGGTGAATTCGGTGAACAGCACCACCAGCGCGCGCCGTTTCAGCCGAATGGAAAGTTCCGCAAGCCCTAGCGTAAAATTTGTCTCTTCATGGGAATAGTCCAGCCCGGCCGCGCGGCTTTGCAGCCGGTTGAATGCGGCGGTTCCGCGCAAGGGCGACCCGTAATGGCGGATCGCCGAATCGAAGGCGAAGCTGCCCACCAGATCGCCGCTGCGCAGCGCCGTGTAGCCAAGCAAAAGGCCCGCATGGATCGCATGGTCCAGCCGCGGCACGCCATCGATCGGGTCCTGCATCAGGTGGCCCGTATCGAAGGCCAGCACCACCGGATGATTGCGTTCGATGCGGAATTCCTTCGCCACCAGGCGGGCATGGTGGGCGGAATGTTTCCAGTCGATGGAGCGTATATCCATGCCCTGAACGTAATCGCGCAACGCATCGAATTCGGTGCTTTCCCCCCGCTCGCGCTGCATCTTGAGGCCGACCAACGCATCGCGATCGAAGAATTGCAGCGCCGCCCGTTGTATCCCCGAAATATCGGGAACCACATCGATGTCGCGCCCCACGCCGATGTCGGCCTGCCGGCGATTCAGCCTGAGCGGCCCGGTCCAGCGGACCAGGATTGTCTCCACGCGAATCCGGCCGCGTCGCCGCGGCACCAGCGGCAGATGCAGGATCGCGGTGCCGCCGGGCGCCACGTTGCACGAAAAAATCTCAGGCGGATCCAAGGCGCCGCCCTGCTCGGCCACCACCTGAAGACCCACCGGCAGCCGCGCGCCCGGTGTGGAAAGTGCGACGGTGATAGCGCCGCGCGTGCCGATAAAGATGCGTGGCGGCACCTCCACCTCCACAATCAGCGCGCGCCCTGTCAGGCAAAGCCCGGCATCCAGCAGGAAGGCCGCAAACACCAGCGCCGGGAAGGCAAATCCGACCGCCCAAACGGAAGGCGCAATCCCGGCGATCAACAGCGCCAAAGGTGCGCATAGCAAGGCCGCACCAGCCGCCAAAGCTGTAGGCCGCATTTAGCGCGGCACCGGCGTCTGTTCCAGCACATCGCGCAGGATGCGATCGGCGCTCTGCCCTTCGATTTCGGCACCTGCGCTCAGCACCACCCGGTGGCGCAGCACCGGCACGGCCAAAAATTTTACATCGTCCGGCAGCACGAAATCCCGCCCGTCCAGCGCTGCATAGGCGCGCGACGCGGCCGAGAGCATATTCGCCGCCCGCGTGGAAGCGCCAACCTCCAGCGCCGGGTGGCTGCGCGTCGCCCGCACGACATCCACGATATAATCGACCAGCGAATCAGCGAGCGTAATCCCCGCCACCGCCGCCCGCATCGCCATCAATCCCGCCTCATCCACGACCGGCCGCAGATCGAAATCCGCGATGCGCGGCATAACGGATCGCTGACCATGCTGGCGCACGATCGCGCGTTCCTGCTCGCGGTCCGGATAGGTGATGAGCAACTTGAACAGGAAGCGATCGAGCTGGGCTTCCGGCAAAGGATACGTCCCTTGCTGCTCGATCGGATTTTGCGTGGCTACAACAGTAAAGCAATCGCCCAGCGGATAATCGGCACCATCGATGGTCACCATGCGTTCGTTCATCGCCTGCAGCAGTGCAGCCTGGGTTTTGGGCGGCGTGCGATTGATTTCGTCGGCCAGCAGCATCTGGGTAAATACCGGGCCTTTCACGAGCGAGAATGTGCTGGTGCGGAAATCGAACAGATTGGTGCCCAGCACGTCGCCGGGCATCAAATCCGGCGTGAACTGGATGCGGCCGAATTGCAGGCCGAGGCAGGCGCATAGCGCCTGCGTCAGCAACGTTTTCGCCGTGCCCGGCACGCCTTCCAGCAGCACGTGGCCCCCCACCAGAAGGCTGGTGAGCAGCAGGCCGATCACCTCGTCCTGACCGGTCACCACGCGCCCGATCTGCGCACGCACCGCCTCAGAGGTCTCGCGGATGTCCCGCAAATCCATGCATCATCTCCTGTTTCCACGCATAGGCCCGCAAGGCCAGCGCCGATAAATTTTCCGGCGTCACCCGACGGGCGGTTTCCATCGCAGCAGCCTGCTGCAACAAATCCGCCGAGCGTATCGAGGTGCCGCGCCGGCTCTCCGCCTCCGCAATGCGTGCGGCACTTTCCGCGCGGCTGCGCTGAAGGCTCGCCCCCACATCCGTCACCGTGCCGCGCACATAGCGGGCCAGCACGGATGCCTGGTGGCCGCCGCGATCCAGCAGGCCGGCAATCGTGCCGATCAGCATAAGCTGCCCCGCCGGCACACCGCCCGGCCCAGGCCACGGCGCGCCGAAGCGCCTGCCATCGGCCCAGGCCAAAAGCCCCGCCGCCATCAGGGCCGAAAACGTGACCGCCGCGAAAGGCCTCGAAAAGATCGACAGCAATTTGTTGCGCGGCACGGTACGGAAGCCGTGGATTGTCTCGTCGAATACCACCGGCCCGCCGGCGCGTGCCCGGTCGATCAAGGCCAGCGCGAAGGGCGCATTGCCGGCGGCAAGGCCGTGATTGGAGATCACATCCGGGTCGGTCAACACATACAGCGTGGTGCCGCCATGCAGACGCTGCCCCACGAGAATGCCGGATGGGCTATCCACCACGCTATCCAGCAATGTGCCCCGGTAAAGCTGTATGCCAGGTTTGAGCACGGGCGCCACCCCAAGAGCATTATGCGCCAAGACAAGCGGCCGCTGGAGATCGAACATCGTTAAGGTGGAGGCGTTACCATTTTGGAAGAAGCTGTCCTGCAGCACGCCAATCGGCACGATCATCGGCAGGCGTGCAGCGGCGCGGATCCACCCCGGAATAGCGGAATCGGCAAACCCGGCCCATTTCGGCAGCACCAGCAGAACACGCGGCGCGGAAAGCAGAAGCCGCAACTCCGCAGGATCGGGCAGCCGGTCAGGCTCTGCCAGAACCAGCAAGCCGCCCCGGCGCACCTTGTCCCGCGACGCGCCCTGGCTCGCCTCGGCCCGTATGCCGCGCATCTGCAAAAGTTTCAGCAACCCGGCATGGCCGATTGCGGAGCGCGAATACGTGCTCGGCCCCACCGGTGCATTTGGGTCGCGCAGCACACCCAGTGTCGCCAGCCCCCCCACCAGCACGATCAACGCAACCAGCGACACAAGGGTCGTGCGCGAAAATCTCATGCGGGGTGCAGCGCCTGCCGAAGCTGATCCAAATCCGCGCGGCTGGCCTGATAATCGGTGCCCTCTGCCGATCGCAGCCCGAAATACGTATATTCCACGCGCCCGATCAACATGCGCAACGCGCCGCGCGGCAAGTCGCCAAGCCGAGCCTGGTGCAGGATTTCCCGGCTGGTCAGCGAGGCCCCGAGCGACGTGCCTGGCTGCCCACGAATATCCGCGAGCGCCTGCAACAGAAGCTCATGCATGGCCTCCGCATACCGGCCATCCCGCGCAAGAATCTCGGCGCGCTCCAGATGCGGCGAGGCAGCACCCGTGGGGCTCGCCGCCACGGCAACGCTCTCCTGCCACACAGCACTGCGCCGGCCCCTGGCCCGCAGCACCGCCACCACGATCAAGCCGAGGCACAGCAGCAGCAGCCCTCCAAAAACCGCATCACCGATCCAGCCGCCCCGGCCAAATAACCAATGGAGCAGCGAAAATCCGTGGGTAACGCTGATGGAAGGCATCTCCCGCTGCGCCCCGATCGCGTCCAGCGCGCGCGACGCCATCTCGTTCGGGTCAGCGGTACTCAGCGGCGGCATCCCGAATCCATATGTCTGCCAGCACCCTTCTATCCGATCACCCGCGCGTGACAAAGCGCAAACCACACGCGCTAGAACCTCTCCCTCCTGCGCCTGCGGGAGAGGGGAGGGGCGCGTCGTTCGAAGCACGCTTTTGGGTGACACGGAGCTGTGCGAGGGGTGAGGCACTCTGGCAAGCAAGAGATTGAAGAAAAACCTTCTTTTCTGAAGAAAAGAAGCAAAAGACTTTTATTCCTGGCGCCAGGGGAAACATCAAGCCAAGGCCCCGATCGTGGGCACAGACAAGAGAACACGAGTGTCTTGGCGCTTTCTTTCAAAAAAAACATTATTCCGCGCATCTCGCAGCCCGATAATCGCCTGCAGGTTGAAACCCATCCGAGCCACTTGACTTCGCAATAATTCTGGTATCAACCCACCAGGACACTCATTACGAACTCAATTCATTTCCGCGCCGCCGTTCAAACCAAATCCTCAGCTTGCAGGAGAATTTTTCGATGGTTTTCAAACGCGCAGCGTTCATCGCAACAGCCGCGGCGCTCGCACTCGCCCTCCCGCCGCCTGGGTACGCCCAAAACGTTCGGCCTGGCATAACTCTCGCCCAAGATCTGGGCGTATCCAACCCCGGCGCACCCATTACCATTACAATTTACCTCAAATTGCCCAACCAGGCACTATTCGATCGCACGCTCGATGACCTTTACAACCCTGCCTCGCCCATTTTCCACACATGGCTCACCGACGCGGATCTCCGCCACTTCGCGCCCTCACCGCAGGCCATCGCCACCGTGCGAACCACGCTCGAAAGCTACGGTCTGACCATCCTCTCCATCGAAAAATACGGTTTTTCCCTGCGCGCGCAGGGAACGCCCGAAAATGTCGCGCGCGCCTTCAATACCGAAATCCACGATTTCCGCCTGAACGGACACATCTTCCGTGCCAACACGCGCAACGCCGAGCTGGCTGGCGCCGGCGCCAATTTTGTCCATGCTGTCGCCGGCCTCGAAAGCCACACCGTGCAGCCGCTCGCCATGCGCGCCCGCAACGCCAGCAAACCAACACCCCTCGCCTTTGCTGCCATCGCCGGTGGCTTCACCGACATCATCACTGAAAAATCTCTAGCGCCATCGAAAACCTTCTCATTCTCTACGCCCAACGAAACGCTGCCTACGGCAAGCTACACGGGGCTCGTTTACGGCGCCAACAGCAACCTGACGATCGGTTTCACCCCCGCCCAGCTTCAGCGCGCCTACAACCTGCCCGCCGCCTACAAGCTCGGCCTCACCGGCGCCGGCCAAACCATCGTCCTGCTCGAAGCCTTTGGCTACCCAACCAATGAAAGCGACGCGAATGCGTTTTTCCGCCTTGCGAAACTTCCCACCCTGAACACGACAAATTTCAGTATCGTTTATCCGGAAGGCAAGCCCGCCAATGCACAAGCGGGTGTGAATACCGGCTGGAACATCGAAATCGCGCTCGATACGCAATGGAGCCACAGCATCGCGCCGGGCGCCAACATCATCGTGGTCGCCACCAACGGGCAGGACAACGAGGATTTCGAAGCCTCCATGATCTACATCATCGACAACAATCTCGGCAGCGCCATTTCCGATAGCTGGTTCGTGGACCAGGATATCTATGCCGGCCCAGACGAACAGAATGCTTTTGAGGACATCCTGAAACTTGCCGCCGCAAAAGGCATCTCCTTCCAATTTGCCACTGGCGACGCAGGCGATTTCGGTCTCGGCACCCCCTTGGGCGCGCCGGCCGTGCCGGCGGTCGCACCCCATGCAACCGCGGTGGGCGGTACGGCTTTGCTGAACAAACCAGGCACTCAAAAATTCTTTCCCGTGGGATGGGGCGATGCCGCGGCCTCCATCGCTTCGCACGGACCGGTCGATCCGCCGAACAACACGTTTATTGGCGGCGGCGGCGGCGGCGAAAGCACCTATTGGCCCAAACCCGCCTGGCAGGCCGCCCTGCCCGGCACCGGCCGCCAAACACCCGATATCTCCGCGCTGGCCGATCCCTATACCGGCGTGCCGATCGTGGTGACGGAAGACGGCACACAGGTTATCGAAGCTGGTTGGGGCGGCACCAGCCTTGCGAGCCCGATCGTGACGGCCATCTGGGCCATCGCCCAGCAAAAAGCCGGCAAACCCCTAGGCCAGGCCGCCCAGACAATCGCTGCCCTCAAAACCGGCGTCACGGATGTGCTGCCCCTCGGCAACAGCGCCGACGTTTCGGGCACGGTCACCGATGCCTCCGGCGCCACCGATTACACGTCCACCAGCCTCCTTAAAGGCCTTATCCCCCACAAGCAGCCCTTCATCGATGTCGTCTGGAACGAGGACCCAGGCATCTACCTAGCCTTCGCCTTCGCCCTCGATAGTTCGCTCGCTGTCACAAAATCCTGGGACAACGCCACCGGCTACGGCACCCCGCAAGACGCCCTCGCCTTCATCAACGCAGCCGCCCCGCCATGACCTTGTTCTGTCTCAATGGAGTTTATCTTGACTCACACACAAATACGCATTCACACATATCTCAAGCCAGACGTTGAAGCTAATATCAGGCACGTTTTCTATCGGAGCGCTTCGGTCTATATATCCTTTGAGCAGGCCAGGACGTAGGCGTTCAACTTTGCCGGGAGGATGCGCCGAATCCGCCACCACCACCCAAAGCAGCGTATTGCTGGCGTATGCACACAAAGCGTCGTGCAAGGAAATAACGTCCTTGTCTTCCACGTTCAAGACTGACTTCCACACAAAAAGCTTCTCACCGCATTCCAGACTCTTTATCAGCTTCCGCTTTAGAAAATCTATGCGGGCCGCAAACTCTGACAGGAGTAATGCCTCATCAACCTTACCTTCGCGCTTCCAGGTATGGTAATGAACCGAGAATGCTCTGTCTCGAATCATGTGCTCTCTTAATCTTCCATTGGCAAAGAACGGTTCAAGATTTTCCACTAGGCCAAAACCTTCAAACCTGTTCTTGAGGCAGTCAAGCAGGCTGCCAAGTGGGCAGGCGGCAAATCTCAGTAGGCCGAGGGGCTCGGCTCCGCACCGCCGCTGCACAAAACCGAATTCGCAATTGACTCCCAGGCTTTCGAAATTACTGATAAAATCCATCGCCTTCGTATGAGTGCGCGCTTCTACATCCGCAATGGAAATCCCTAAACCATCATCCTTTCTCGCAGGCAGGGCAGGAAGCGGTAACTGTAAGTCTTGTTGAGCCTTGCTAAATATGGCGAAATGAGGAGTCTCACCGAACACGGAATTCAAACACGCTCTGAAGTCCTCTACATCGACCGTATAGGCGTCGGAATCGACGCCGTCGCAGTTGCTACCAAAAACCCAGCCTGTCGGCTGTCCGAACACGTCACCGATGCCAGATTGTACAAAGCCCGGATGGTAGTCGCTTCCACGCAAGCCACAAACAGGCGTGTCCGGGGCGGAGAACATGGTGGCGTGGAAAGCCGATCCATATTCGCCAATGATCTCTCGCGCCGAGGCGAACAGCATAAGCTGCCCTCGGATGCTCATTGTATCCAATTGCACGACAGCGAAACCGGCTTCCTTGGCGGCAGAAGTAATACGACTGCGATTCAGAAGGCGCTGGCTTGTTTCCCCGCATGGCAACAGAAAAATTCGCGTTGGAGTTTCTCTGCTCCGGACATCAAAACCGTTGCGCCTCAATGCTCGTTTGAATGAAATAACAAAGTTTCTCATCATTGGTGAACATTGGACACCGTTATGCACCAGGGTAGGCATGACCAATGTATCGGGCCGCAGGACCTCACCATCATCATACGGAATGAGGCGGGATCCATAGACGCCATATAGGCTCAGCAGTTCTCGGCCAAATGGAGGAATATCCTTTGGTACTGCATACCAAACATCACGGAGATCGAAACCGGCTGCTTCCAACACAGCCAGCCGGGGCAAAATATCCACCAGCCAGTGACCATAGTGACGGTAGTCAGGCCCAGGCGGAATGATTGAGGCTAAAACGCCCGGCAGTTTTCGGGGCTTGTTATTAGAAAAAATTCTATTCAACCTTGGATAGATCTGCTCAACGTCGCCCTGGTGTATTTTCAGATCTTCAGCAACCAAAAAGCTGCCATCGTCATCCAGTAAATATCCGCTGCAAATGCCGGCGGTTTGGCTGGTATAAACGCCAATTTCCCACATGTCGGTCTGCTGATCATAACGTTCAGCAACGCTGGCCGGGAATGTGCCAAACGAGAATTGAGGGCGAGGCGGCAGGCGTGTGAAAGCCGGAATGAGCGATTTGAAATCGGCGGCCTCGGAAAGAGATTTCCAACACGTTACCATAATCCCACCCAAACCCTCAATACGAAGTGGGGCAGCGCTTGCATCGTTGCGCTCAACCATGCGGATATGCCGCAAGTCTGGTTGCGAGATCATGTTCGTTGCCGGCACACAATGCGAGCTCCCTGCCTGTCCGATGTGGAAGGTTTCGACTGACGGCGTGTGACGAGTTTCAATAACCCAAAATGCAAACGGATTGAAGGAAACGCTTGCTCTTTCCCTACACCGGTTTGCGGTCTCATTCGTATCGGCGAAACAATTTTCGCGGGCACACCCCGCTCACCAGCCCCACTCAGTGTTTATAACGTTGTTTCAATGTACAGTAAAGTTAATTACTCCAAATCACGCCGCCGGAACATCGAGCGCCGTCAGGCCAACTCGGCCAAGCCAAGGGGTTGTTCTACGGCCCCCGGCACAGGCTCAGTGGCCAA
>Ga0116231_10004285_pt1 | contig 28967 bp, 30 predicted proteins | sample S1TSphgellanicum_2_FD_89695 | JGI IMG/M metagenome (GOLD analysis project Ga0116231, IMG submission 89695) | Host-associated microbial communities from peat moss isolated from Minnesota, USA - S1T2_Fd - Sphagnum magellanicum MG | ecosystem: Host-associated > Plants > Peat moss > Unclassified...
GTCCGGGCCGTGGTGAGTCTTGTGTGTCCAAGTGCCCGTGGCAAGTCCCAACACCCAAGGGTGTCCCGAATGCTAAACTAACCCGATTTGGTTGGTTTTTGGATGCAGATTCACACGAGCTAATCTAGTCCCTCTTCCTAGTCTAATCCCTGGGCTCCCAACTTGACCCTCTACCCCCTTTTTAGAGTTGGAAGCCGGGAGCGTGTTACCAAGTCTCAACTTTCCGCAACTTGACTTTGTGACCCTCAAGTGGGTTTCACCCCGTGACTTGGGAGCGCGTCAGTGAGCCTTGAGGACTTGCAACAACGGGGAGCTCAACTCACAGCTAGGCGTGGCAGTGGAACTGGCTGGTGCATGCTGCTTGCCCGCGAAGACCCTCCCCCGCAACTACGCCGTTGCCGCTGCCCCCCGGCCAGCCCTGCTGCTGCTCAAGTTCAAGACCACCGAGGCCCGCAGCGTGGTCTTCAGGGCCAGGGCCAAACTGGCCAGAATGGCTTGGGGCCTCGACGAGGACCTCACCCTGTTGCAACAATAGCAGCGCAAGGCGTTGCAGCCCCAGTTCTTAGAGGCGTGCAAGGCTGGTAAGCGGCCCGGTGGAAGGGCGACAAGCTCTTCGTGGACGGCCGCCCAGTGAGACCCTCCACATAGGGGAGCGGGGGCCAGAGAGTTGTCAATTTCTGCTGCTGGAATATCCATGGGGGAGCATGCACAAAACTCCTCACCTCCCCAACCTTGCAAGAATTGCTCTCAAGGGTGGATATTTTAGCATTAACAGAGACACACCATTTTCCTGACCAACAGCTTCCTGTCATACCTGGATACCAACACTTTGCGGTGGCAAGACCCTACAAGGTTGGCGGACAAGTGAGGAAGCACAGCGGTGGTATTCTCATATATGTCTCCGAGTTGTGCAACAGTGCAGTTTCCATATGAGGATGGTACTAGGCTTTGGCTAAAGTTTATAGACTTGGGGAACTCTAAACCATTGTTTCTTTACATCACATACGTACCTCCACAAAATTCACCATATGCAAACAAAGCTTTGTATGACCGTATTGCTCAAGAAATCGCCGAGGCTGAAAGCACACCAGGTTCCGTTATTTTGGCTAGGGATTTCAATGCTCGCACTTGTGAAGAGGCAGATTCGGTGGACTGCACATCGTTGTGTAATGCTTTGAAAATCCCAGAGCTCCAAGACACCCGCCCGTCGTCGCAACTCCGGCAAAATCGAGATGTGGCAACACCAAGCGGGTGGTACAAGGAGCTGCTGGGGCTGTGCGGTGCCACCGGCTACCGCATCCTCAATGGATGAGTAGCAGGAGACCTGATAGGGGAGTATACATGCCTTGCAAACCACGGCCACAACACAATAGATTACATGATAACCTCCCCAGAAATGTTTGAGGCTGCAAACACCTGGAAGTATTGACTGATCCCGCATACTATTGAAGCAAGCAATCTGAGTCTGACCACCGCCCACTTGCCCTTCGTTTTGTCGTGTAGTTTAGTACCTTCGCTTCTACATTTGACAAGAACACTCTTTCGCCCATGATACGCTTCAAGTACAATCCCGCCTTTGTTGATGAATATTGCACACAGTTGCAACATAATCTGTCCATCGACATTGACATCCTGCACTTGTAAGACATGCTTGCAACCAACCTTGTTGAGTTTTTACATAACCATATTTGCAATGTTGCTAATGATGTCTTTGGCCATAAGCAACCCCCATTAGCCCACCGCCACTGTCATAAACCATGGTTTGACACAGAGTGCAGAGTGGAAAAGAGACATGTCATGACTTTCCTGAAAGATAATCTCGAATCCGACTTTGCCCGAACCCTTCAGAGGAATTTGAAGTAGTTGTTCAAGCGTAAAAAAATAGGTTATGAAAAGCTGAGGGGGATGCGTTTGTGCAAGATTGCCAAAGCTGACCCCGCAGGATTTTGGAAGTGATACCGTGTGCAGAAGGAAGCCGTGCACGGAATTGGGAGGGAGGCGCTCCGGCAGGGCTTTGTCACGCTGTTGGGGTCGCCTTCCTCACCACCTGATCCGGTCGTTCCCACCCTTGCCAGTGACGTGGATGGCTGCACTTTGAGTCAAGACATTCAACTGTGTGAAATTGTTGATGCTATAAAAAGGCTAAAGCAAGGAAAAGCAATGAGGCTAGATGGAGTGAAAGCTGAATTTGTGATCGATGGGTGTGACGCACTGCTACGCATTTTACAAACCTTGTTTAACAAGCTATTAAGCGAGGGGTTCTATAGCTCTCTTGCTATGGGAGTAATCCATGCATTGTTCAAGAGTGGGGATGCCTCATCTGTTGATAACTACAGAGGAATAACCGTCGGCCCCGTGATAGCTAAATTCTTTGCTATGGTACTTGAGAGTAAGCTTAGCTTTTGGGCTGAACGTAAGGGAATACGAGCATGTGGCCAAGCAGGGTTCAGACAAGATTATCGCACTACGGATAACTTGTTTGTGCTACAAACGCTGATTGACTCTCGAACGCACTGGCCTGGAAAGAAGCTATACACATGTTTTGTTGATTTCAGAAAAACGTTTGATACCGTGCCTCGCGAGAAGCTATGGCGGGTGCTGGAGGGCATTGGCATGGGTGGGCGCTTCCTTGCATGCCTGCGGTCCATGTACAGCCAGGACTAGGCATGCGTATCGCACCCTATGGAAGGCCTCTCTAGCACATTCCCATGCATAATTGGCGTGAAGCAAGGCTGCTCGCTGAGCCCACTGTTGTTTGGACTGTACATAGATGCCTTGGAGTCGCGCATCGTTGCGCTAGCCGGTGACGACGGTCTCGACCTTGCGGGCACCGCTGTGAAACTATTGCTTTATGCCGATGATCTAGTCTTAATGTCCAAGTCGCTACAGGGACTCCAAAAGCAGCTTGATGAGCTCAACGTTTTTTGCAAGGAATGGGACTTGACTGTGAACGTGAAAAAGACCAAGGTCGTTGTCTTTGGGAACAGAGTGAACTCCTCCCCATTGCACTATGATGGATCACATGTTGAGGAGGTTGCATCCTTCCGTTATCTAAGAATTGAGTTGCACCGGAACGGGTCATTGAAGACCGCCGTCAAACATTTGGCGGCAGCCGGGCAAAGAGCAGTATTTACTTTGAGACGGCGTTGCACTGGCCTAAAAATAAACGACATAGCCATTGTGTGCCAGTTATTTGATGCACTAGTGAAGCCGATTTTGAGCTATGGTTGTGAGTTGTGGGTTGATAAATCGGCCACCAAGTCCTTGGAGGCCATCCACAGAAGCTTCCTGAAAAGCCTTTTAGGTGTGAACGACACCACTTCCAGTCGGATAGTTCTAGCAGAATTTGGTAGGTTCCCACTGATCCTCTTCTGGCGTCAGCATGCATTGAAATACAAAGCCAGGATGTCCACCTCGCTGCCATCCCGCTTAATGAGTTTAACATTCAGTGTTCAGCAAGCTCTGTCAAGTAGACAAAAGTGTCGGCTTCGTAAGTTGCAAAACTGGGATTCAGAAGGGGATACTCAGCCCTCTTCCCAAATGCCCCCTAGTATGGCAAACATGCAACAGATCTTTTTGGACTCTTCGAGTGGGGGCAATAGGCTTGCAAACTACTTCAGATTGTATGGCAGCAGCACCTATGGTTTCCAAGCATACCTTAGCCTTGTGGACAATGTACAGCTCAGAAAGTGCCTTTCACGCTTCCGTTGTTCTAACCACTGCTTGGAGATTGAAACCGGTCGCAGGACCAAGCCCTTAAAAACTCCCATTTGTGAGAGACTATGCAAACAGTGTAGCTTAGGTGCGGTCGAAGACGAAGACCATTTTTTGCTTGTATGTCCAGCCTACGAACATATTCGTGACAAGTTTAAGCACCACTTGCCAATAGGACCTATTACATTTATACAGGAGTTGGTATCATGTCAAAACCAGTCTGCTCTTGCTAGGTTTATCGAACAGTGTCTCCAAATCAGAACACAGTAGTCATGTCCACCTAATGGGTCTTTCTGGCCCGAGGACAGGCGTAAAATTGTAACTTGTAACTTGTATGATAATATAAATAAGGTTTGAACCGAGCAGGGTTTGTTCTTCAAAATCATGAGGTCTATGGACCAAGGTTTTTTTTTTCTTTTAATTTTTTAAAATAATAATTTATTTTCATTTTAAATTTTTTATAAATTAATTTGTGATGTAGTTGAAGTGGCATTCATCCATGAGATGATTTAGCCAGATTTGGCTACATACTAGATACGAAAGTAGCCCAAAAAAAAAAAACCATAATCTTTCTGTATCCTTGGGTACCTACTAGAACTTATCACAAAAATTTGGCAATTTGCATTTTTTTTCTTTTGAAATTTGGCAAATTTTTGTGATTTTTTCCATGAAAAATGCTTTGTATAGGTATCATATCTTTCAAGCCAAAATTTGGCAAAATTTCACCCCAACCCCCCCCCCCTAAAACACTAACGCAAACTAGCAATCCTCCACAAGAGAATTTAACCAAATTTGGTTCCATAACATAAAAAAAAGTAGATTTTTTTTCAAACCCCACTATATATTGGCGACATGCTTATTGTCCAAATATGGCAATTTCAACCTCTTCCCTATGAATTTTGGGTTACTTATCACTAAAATTCCTTTTGTAGAAGTTACAACTCCTTTTCTTTTGTTTCATTCATGAAGTGATGAAATTTTGCCACAAAAAAAATGTTAGAACATACCTCTTCCAAGCCTAATTGATTTGCTCTTTTCCCTTATTTGCCTACATGGATATGAAAAAGCAAATCAACTAAGTTTTTTTTTGCAAATTTGTGATGTAGGTGGATTGGTGATCTTTTATAATTTAAGAACTTAGCCAAGGTTGGCTATATGCTAAAGAGCAAAGTAGAATTCCTTTATTTTCTAGTGACATAATATTTGTTTATATTCCTAACAAATTCAACCTTTTTCTCCTTGAAATATGGTGACTTGGTGCCTTTTTCTTTGAAAAAAACTTTGTAAGATTTGTAGCCCTGTTTTTAATTTTCCAAATGGTGAAAATTCGCCCCAAAAAAATCTTGAAATCAATAGGTGCATTTTCATGTTCATGTTATCTATATTAAAATAATTAAATAATATACTTGTTTCAAGCCCATATACTTATCCCATGCCTTCTATGCATGTACATGGACAAGAAAAGACCCAAAAATGATGTACCAGTGAGAACCATATGACAACATAAGAAGCATAAAAAGAAGAGGGGAAATTGGGGGCATGGGGTTTTTCTTAGTTTGGAACCTCGCCCAAAGGGCATTACTTTCTTCTATCTAACAAAATAAAAATATTTAGTGTATTTCTCTAATGTTCAAACCTATTTACAAACCTACAAGCCCATGTATCTTACAAGCTTGCATATTTTTTTACAAACCTCATGGAAACTTCTTGGGAAAAAAATGGTGAATAAATGGTTCATGTTAAATTTCACATATAATAATTCAAATTTTCATTGTTGAAAATTTTACAAAATGTTTGTTGATATGTTTCATTAAAATAAATTTACATTGATTTTGCTAATAATGAAAAAACATTGGTAGTTAGATTGCATGTGTATTTTTATCGATATATTGATAATCACGGTGGTTTCTTTACATAACCATACAAATCTTAATAAATAATTGTTCATTTTCTTTTGCCAGCTTGATTGAATTGATGTCCACAACTTCTAGGAGATCACACAATTTCAAATTTTTCATTCATTCACAACCGTAATTCTAAGAAATAGAGATTTCTTTTGGTTTAATCTTTCACAAAACTAAATCAAAATTGTTGATCTTCACTACTCCATTTCTCATTTTGTAAACTTTATAAAAATACATAACATGTAATACATAACATTGAATATGCATGAACAATAACAAACAAGAGTCCTACAACAAGAACTATGTGAAAATGGACTATTTTGGTCTCGGAAATAATATCTTTCAAGTACAATGAACATGCTTCCAAGATTGTGTGTAGACTTAAGAAAAGTTGGAAAGGAACATAAACTTAACCCAAATTATCTATATAGAAAGTGCACAAGACTACAAAGAAAAAGTGCAAAAGTTGAAATAGAGATAAGGAGCTACAAAATTGTTGTGATTCAAAGGAGTAGTTCAAATGTAGCCAATCCCAACAAATGAAAATTGTGTTATTTGCATGCTTTGTTAAACTCAATGTTGAAGGTGAATTGCTTTACAATGAACAATGATGCATACTTCAAATTCATGCATGCTTTAACTTTTCATTTTATAAGCAATGCATCATGCAAGTTGATTGAGGTTTTATTGGCTTCTTCTAATGTCTAAATATATGTGTTTATTTTGTGCGGTACTTGTGATGTAAGGAGTCTATTGCAATGTAGCAAGGTTGGATTGCGTGGATGTAGTGGAGCATGGTTGCCTTGGATCAACAAACTCCTCAATAATTTTGGTTGTTTTGCAAGGCAAAATTGACAATTTGTAGTGGACATGCCCTAATCTTTCATTATTTTTTTTGCCTCGGCAAAGGATCACACCTTACTTGCTAGTTCCTTAGTTACACATAAGGGTTTTCAAATGAATCACAATCATTTCAAAATGAGGTGCCTTATGCATAAGGAGGTTCCTTTTCTCCTTTCAAATGGATCATAATCATCCATTTATAAAAACAATATTAGATTATTTGTTCTTTACATTGTGTAAAAAATTTGCATAGGATTGTTTTAGAAATTGGGGTCTCATTAGTAAGGAGGGCCCTTGTGCCTAAAATAACCTCACTTTTTGTTTATATGTATAAAATACTTACATTTAAAACACATGTAATTTTTTTCAATGGACTTGGAAGGCACATTATGAGTGAAATTTGTCCTTCAAAAATGACAAAACACCCCCCCACCCCCCCCTTATGAATGCCCCCCCTTATGAATGGATGTTTATTTAGGAATGTATCACTCCTTAAATGTTACCTTACATGTAAACACTTCAAGAAATTTCTTAATGTGTTTGGTAAGCACCTTATATTCATGAATATGCTAAAGAGGAAAGATATATTGTCTATTTGTTAAAAATGGGAGAGAAATTATGTTTATTTGTATGTGTAAGACCCCTTTCAATTGTGAGGAAAAGGTGTAAGAAACTCCTATTCTTGTGCCTTGTGATCCATGTATGTTTAAGTTCATATAACCTTTACCTTGTGTTTTATGATGAATACAACATGGGGGTGGGAGACATTCCCCAAATGTTCAGGGTTGAATTTAATTATGTTTCATCTTATGCCCCTTATTTTGGGAATGTTTCACTTTTTTTTTTGAAGTGTTACCTTACACGTCAATGTCAAATGAAAATTACATGTAGATTTTGAAATTAGGTAATATGTGGCATAATTAGCCAACCTTGTCAAATGTGTAGTTGGCTGATTTTGTTATGCCACTCCCATGTTCTTCATTTTTTTTGTACATTCCCTCATGGTCCCCACTATGTTCCAATAGTGGAGTACTTGCCATTAATGTTAAGGAGGGGGTAAGGTTTGGTTTGGTTTAGCCCTTAGGTCTCCATTATTAAAGAAAAAACAATGATATAAATTTGAAAAAACTAAAGGACTTGACAAATAAAGAACTCAATAATGAACACAAACTAAACAACTTTATTACTTAAACAATAAATATTTTAATTCTTTATTTTTCAAGACCACAACACCAGATTCAAAGATGGGATGTTCAATCATTCACATTGACAAACTTCCAAAATCCTTTATGTTCCAATCATATACATGAAATTTTTCGTAGTGTCCTTTTAATATTTCCTTCTACCATCTTATCATAAGAAAAACCCCCTCCTTGCTTGTAACATCAATTAGTTTCCAAATGTACCCCAGAAAAACATAGCCTGCCCATAGCCTCCCTTTTCTACCTCCTAACATAGTCCAATCCTCTCCAAAACCCTAAAACACCAAGTGCCCCCTCACAAGTCATTAGCCTTCCCCTTTTGTACCTCCTCTTCACCTTTCCCCATTTTTCTACTCCCTTTGCATGCTCCTTTCTCATCTTCTTGCTTCATGCGCCCCTCTTCATCTTAAATAGTCCTTGCGCAAGTTGCCACCACCTCTCTGGCCTCCCATTCATATTTCCACCTCCTTTGCTTTTGTATCCTTCCTTGAGGTCACCCTAAAGGTTTCATTTTTCATAAGTGAATAACCACCTCCCACTTGTTTGTTGATGATGTACTTAATCCCCCCCAAGTCTCCCCAAATTTTCACATCATACTCTAACCTCCACCCCAAATTCATAAATATCTCTACATTTTCACATCAAATGAGAAGTCGACAAGAAAGAGTTATCAAGAAGCCCCACCCCCCAAACCTACTATAAAAGTCTAACAACATAATCAAGACCTAAATATAAAATTTAGGAACTGATATTCTCCAACTATTCTCCTTCCTTATGCAATAGGTTAATCATACTAGGGCATCATATGGTGACCATTTGTAACCAAAAAGAAAAGGGTACATAATCCATTTCCTGATTTCAAATCCTTACTTTGATTACAATGTCTGCAATTCATCTCTTGCTAAATAGGCAATGTCACAACACCTTAGTTTTGTAGTCTTACAATACGTGATTCTCCATACCATGAGAATATTCAGACTGTACATACCTATTAACCTCTCCTAAATTGCTATAGTAGTAGTCCTCAATTGCTGCTAGGAACAAATTCTTTTATTATGAGTGCATGAGTTAATAAGGTTTGGTTTGAGGTCAGCGCTTTCAATGTTCAATTGGTCTATTATAAGCTACTAATCCATCCCCCTACCACATGAGATAATGCAGAACTATGTTTGATCTATCCTTCATAAACAAATCGACTTTTGGGTACAAATCCATAACTAAACAAGGTATGCCAAGTTGGTTTGCAACTACTCAAGAAAAATAGAATTTTGTGTGGAATATGGATCTATGGATACTTACCTTAATCTCTCCCATCTAATTCCTTTCTCACTCACATTCTGTCCAGCCCAAGGATACCCACTAAGGTTTATAGCTCCCATTCAGGTGTGTGCATTACCCACTGGATTTCAAGAAAGGTTCCACCAAAGTCCCCTGCAAATGCACTTCTCTACATGTTCGTAGTTCTATAGCTCATACTTCCTTTAAGTGTCGTCAACCCTTAGCATCAACCTTTTATAAGTCCTAACTCTAAGAACACAGAGCCTGCCATGATATAGTCACTTGCGTAGTGGAAATCAAAATAGCAACTACAAATTTTTGCAAGCTTTTACTTTTACACAAACTGCAACAATGTCAACAAAATAGACATGTCCTTCTTTGCCCTCACATTCCTCTTTTTATATTTGTTCAACCGCATCCTACCTCATGTCTCCCTTGCATGCTTGCAACACCCTTGGCCACCCATCATTTGGTGGAAACCTGTTTCACATAACACAGAAACAACAAAGTTTGTTACTCACAACCACTAATAAACAGTGATGATATAAATTTCGTCGCTTGCACGAAAAAAGTTGATGTTTGTTCAAAACAAAACGTAAACCTTAAAATGAAGTAATGTTCACATTAAAAATATTCCAAATGACTTCCTATGTGGTCACACACTATCCTTTCTAGGTTAACTAACCCAATTCTTCCCATCCTTTTCAAACCACCATTCCTTAAATTTATAGTTAAGACTTTATCTTAACCCTTTTTAAAGCATGATCTCTTGACCCTTCCCAAAAGTTCTATCCTCCTCAACCTACTCCTTATGTCACCTAAACCCCTTCCCCACAAGTCACATCCCACAAAATAGGTCATTATCCTAACAAAATGGGGTTAGATTATTTTGTACCCAATAAAATTGCTATACATTATGTTTTTAAAAAATTCTTCTAAGAGTTCCTGTTAGTTGTACATCTTTTTAAAAAATCCCCAAACATTTTTTTCATAGATTTTCTTATAAAAAATTTAGAAACATTCAAGCATATTTTTCATGAATATTTCTGAATATTTTCAAAAACAAAAGTCAAAAAAAAATCTTTATAGTTTATTGTCTATGATAGCCATCAAGTTCACCTTAGTACATTTTAATGAGTTAGGAGACAAATTCAACCAAACCTTGCATACTCCTTACTACATAAAGGGTTTCAAAGTTTGATTTTGCATACTTCTTAAGCTTCTAAAATTATAGAAGATGGTTTCTTTTGAAAAAAAATTGTCAATTTTGAAAGAAAGATATGTTGGTTTTGAAGAAACCAGAACACTATTTTGAGCAAAATCCCTTCATGCCAACGAAGGTGCCTCCTAGGATGCATCTTTTTGCACCTAGTTTGCCTCCAAGTCTGGACCTATATATGCCTTGTCCTCAAAGCTCATTAGGATGTAGAATGCACCTTAGGTGGCACCCTCTCTTATGTGCCCCTTAAGGTGCATAAAGGATTTCGAGAGCCAATTTTGCACACTTTTTAGGCATCTTAGAGTTAGGAAGAACAAACACTTTCTTCCCCAAAAATGCCAATTTTGACATAAATACTGGCTCCTATTAAAAAAAAACCCACAAATCTAATTTTAACAAAATCTGCCCTCAAAACTTCCTTTAGCCCGAACTGCATCGTGTTGTTTTATGCCAGCTAAAGCCCTGACATTACATCCACAGACCTTGAGCTTTTACATTCACAGACCTTCGAATTTAACATCCACAGACCTTGTGCTTTTACATCCACAGACCTTGGGGCTTTTTTTTACTACTACCGACCAAGGCTTTTAACCTTTTTCAGAGTGTAAAGTGCAATCCATCAGAACTCTCTGGTCGTGCTGCTGCTGTTGCTAGTTAAATTAGTTGTTACTTTTTACTTTAAGTCCCCGAACAGTGGCGGACACGAATGTTTAGGCCTCGTACTTTACGCCCACCTGCACACTTTTGTGGCCTCGTACTTTACGCCCGCCCGGAATGCGGATTCTCATTTTCTCGAGTCTTTTTTCTCGTCTGCGTTTTTTCTTCGTCTCCTCTCGCGCACTCGTCGTCGTGCTTCGCTCGCCTTTCGCGTTGTTGTTGTTGTGCCAGCCTTGTACTCTGCTCTCGACACCCACGCGAAGAGCGTAGCAGGAGGAGCTTCTTCTGATTGGTAAGAGAAAACCGAAACTATCCTCCTCCTCCTCCTCTTCTTCTTCTTCTTCTTCTTTTTTCTTCCCGGTTTGGGGGACGGATTGTGCATCTTTTATCGTGCGTGGATAGCAAGCTAGAGCACATTGCGATGTCCTCACATTTCATACATGAGCATTATCTATGCGTTATGGGAATTTTTTTCTCTGGTGACACTATAGATGCTAGTGAAGGATGTAAAACAACAAGCCGTTTTCGCAAGATGTATGACAATCCTGTGACTCTTAGTTTTTTCGGTTCTTTTGTATTGAGCTTCTTTGCACTCAAATCTATCTCCTCAACGGTCACCAGATTGCAGGCATCAGCAAGAGCTGATTCCTAGCTCCTTGTGGTTTATTGATAATGGATAGTTCAAGTTGGATTTCTCTCTCTAAATGTGACTGCCTCTTATTCACAACCTGCACTGGTTTGTATATCATAGGCTGGTAAAGCCTGTCCATCCTATCACAAGAGTGGAGTGGGAGAGGTGCAAAGAAGGACAATATGGCAATGGCATGGCAAGGATTAGCAGCCACGGCAGTTACAACAGGGAACGTGGTCCCTCTTGCTGCTTCATCTTCCTCCCACTTTCCTCGTTTGCAGCTGGTTACACCGATACTCTCACATGGTAACAATTCAAGAACTGCATCCATCTCACCACCATTCTGTCTTGTGCCTATATTACCGAGACCTAACCTTCCACCATAATGTGATTTGAACACTAGATTCGAGTTCTTTAGAACTGCCATCTGTATTTTGTGTCTTTTCAATCTGTTCTTGATCATTTCCCCTGATTGTGCATTACAGAATTGGGAAGGTGTAGACTTGCAACAAGATCTTCAGCTACTAGTTACTTTGGCACTGCTCCCCAGAATCGTGATACCACAAATCTAACAACCAACGCTGTTGCAGTGAGTAGAGCCTAACTTGAATGTGAAGATATGGTCTGTTCTGTAGTCTTACCATTCAATGATCAAGAATTGTTCAAAGAAAGTGCAATGGCTCCTGAATTGATGCTATGAGTTTTTTTTATGACCCTCTAGTGAAGCGGTGCATGTTATAAAACCATTAGCACAGCTGCGTCTCTTAATGGCGGCTGAATAGTCAGTCTGGGGCTCTTTCAGGGACTGTTACTTATTCAGAGAGAGTGTAAAATTTGTTGGCCCTGGTTGAGCTGGGCATGATGTGATCCTCTTCCCATGGGTTCAGACATTTGAGTGATGTGGATGCAGACAAAGGAAGCATCCACAAGCTCTGCAACCATAACTGGAGGGTAAGCTGTTGCTATAATCCTGCAAAAATGCTTGGGCTTCTCACTCTTGCAACTTTGTGTTATTAATGTACACATGTCCTTTCAAGACAGAGTGGTGGTCCTCATTATCCAATGGTTACTTCGTTGATATCATAGTCAGCTGCTGCCAACTTTCTTTCTCTTTCTTGCATCTGTAGCACTTTGTCCAGAGGAATTAAGGTCGTAGGATTTCAGTGAAATGTCTGGTCCTTGGAAGCTTCCCATCTGCATGGCTCTTGGGGGTCTGGTTTGTTTCATTGCATTCCTGTCTTGACTAAAAAAAGCTGTGCTACAACTGATGACTACATTATGGTGGGCCCGATTTGTGGTATTTTAGCCATGAACTGCTGCTATTTGAGGCTCTTCGTGAGGGACTGGAAGAGGAATTGGACCGGGACCCAACTGTATGTGTCATTGGTGAGGATGTTGGTCACTATGGTGGCTCTTACAAGGTCACCAAGGGTTTTGCAGAAAAGTTTGGGGACTGGAGACTTCTGGATACACCTATTTGTGAGAACTCTTTCACTGGCATGGCCATTGGAGCTGCTATGACAGGTCTACGGCCGGTTATCGAAGGTATGAACATGGGCTTTTTGCTTCTGGCCTACAACCAGATTGCCAACAACTGTGGCATGCTTCATTACACATCAGGGGGCCAATTCACAATCCCTGTGGTTATCAGGGGACCTGGAGGGGTGGGCAGGCAACTGGGTGCTGAACACTCTCAACGCCTGGAGTCTTACTTCCAATCTGTACCAGGCCTACAAATGGTGGCCTGTTCGACCCCATACAATGCCAAGGGGCTGATGAAGGCTGCCATACGCAGTGAAAACCCCGTAATTTTGTTTGAACATGTGCTGTTGTACAATTTGAAGGAGAAAATCCCTGATGAGGAATACACGTGCTGCCTGGAGGAGGCTGAACTGGTTCGACCTGGGGAGGATATTACTATCCTGACCTATTCTCGGATGCGTTACCATGTTACCCAGGTGTGTTGTTGGTTCTCTGGCTGTGCAGCTCATTGCATTTACAACCCAATTAATTCTGCTAGTGTGACAAGATTCAGGATTCAAGAGTGACACACTACAGTAGAAGTTGAAAGTTCCATAATATATATGTGAGAATTTGTGACTAAAGCTCGCACATATGCTTGTCTTTATCTGAGAGTGTAATGCTTTAGATGCTGGGGTTTTTTGAGCTTGCAGGCTGCTAAGACCCTGGTGAATAAGGGGTATGACCCAGAGATCATCGACATTCGTTCATTGAAGCCATTTGACATGTACACCATAGGCCAGTCAGTGAAGAAGACACACCGAGTTCTGATTGTGGAGGAATGCATGAGGACAGGAGGCATTGGGGCTAGTCTAAGGGCTGCGATCATGGAGAACTTTTTTGATGACTTGGATGCCCCCATTGGTTGCCTCTCATCACAGGATGTTCCAACCCCCTATTCTGGCCCTCTGGAGGAGCTGACTGTAGTTCAACCTCCCCAGATTGTAGCAGCTGTGGAACAGCTTTGCTCAAGAGAGTGACATGCAACAGATGGATGAGAATATGTTAGTGTATGTCTCAGGGCAGTTGGGTACTCTACACAGCAGTAAAGATCAGGAATGAGGACTCTTAAACACATGTAAGAAGGGGATGGACTTCCTTTCATACGTCTACCCAACTATTTGTGTAAGCATGCAGAAGGATTGTCCAGTTGGGGTTCCAGGGGAGAACCTGTACAATTTTGTTCTTGGAAGGTGAGCTTTTGTGAGGCTACTTATTTTGCTTCAGGTTTATGTTGGTCATAAGGATCTTTGTTAGGTTTAGCATAGCCAGCTCATTTCCGAGTTCAATTTCCACATTTTACCATTGTTGACAGACTCCAATTGCAGCCAAATTCTAGCACCTATGGTCTGTTTTTCCTGATCTTGGGGTTCCTACTTTTCTTGGTGCTAAGCACATCACATTTTTCAAAATCCATAGTTTTCCTTCTACTGAGCTATTCCACAAGCCTTGAACAGGGTTCACAACTGCCAAAAACCTTGAACTGGTTTGTAAGATATGGGGATGTTTTGATTTTTTGTAGTTGTCTCTTTCATGTGGCTTGTTTTCCCTACAGCTTCTATCTCAAGATTAATATTTCCCAAGCTTTTTTAGCTTGTTGAAAACTTCAGTGGAGATCAAGACAAATTGCCCTTGGAGAGGGCCAGTGGCAGCAACTATGTCCAGCAGCGGAGCAATATATGCAAGGTTTGTTACCAATCTTTCCTGAATTGAGGGTGGATGCTGGCACCCAAATAGGACAATTTCTTTGCACTGTGTTAGAACTTTAGCATCAAGCCAAGAGCCCAAGTGGTTGAAGCAACAGCATTTTGGTCTGCACACCCCACAAGAGGGTATGGACTATAATTGCAGACTTAGATCTGGCAATTTGGGTGGCAATTCAAGGCTTCTGGGAGGAAGTTAACATTAGATGATGATTTCTACCCTTTGTTGAGATAGGCAAGGTAGCTAATATTTTGTAGGTATAGTAATGATCATCCTTGGGACTTTCTTGGACTTTCTGGGACTTTTTTATGTTGGTTAATTTTCTGCATTAACCTATAGCCATTTCCAGGAACTAATGAATCAGTGGGGACATTATGGTAGGTGGTTTTCAGTGCTGTACATGTTCTGTTGAAGGTCCCTGAACATGTCTCTGATTTGTCACTGTTGTTTGAATTCTGTTGTGTTCTTATTTTCTCTTTCCTTTAGAGTGGGATGGCCATATTTTTCATCATTTTTGCTGATTGTTGCTGGGTTTTTGGGTCAAATCTGAGACCTCAATTACCTTATCATAAGGTCTCTCCATTCTTTTCAGATTGGCTACTTTCATGAGTATCAAAAAGTTCAAAGTACTTATGAAGATACTCTTGTATAAGTTTTGCATGCAAGTAGATGGCCCCTGAACAAGTGAGAGACTCACACTTTTGTTCATACATCTTGTTTCTATTGTTTCTTCATTCTAGTTCTTCCCATCTGTGTTGTTCCTTCTTCCTGCTTCTGAAAGTCTTTATCTGGAAGTCTGTCTTTGATTTCAAGGAAAAGTTTTAACCTTGTTCCAGCCTTTTCTTAATCACTAGTATGGAAGTTTATTGATTCTCCTGAGAGTTATTGTTGCTTGAAAGTTTGAGGGGATTATTCAAGCACATGTTGGGGTTCATGATATCAAGGTGGAGGAATGATAGCTACTCAGTTACAATTGATGACAAAGATGATGGTGGCAGGTTGAACCTTAAGGCCCCTTCCACATTGTAGCATTGTGGAGAGAGTGTGGTCAAAAACCTGGTTGAATAACCATATGGGAGCCAAGATAATGCAAGAGCAATTGAAGCTCATGATGGCCACAAGTATCTCAAAACAGAACAGACAAGCACAGAAGTGCCCATGCAACTGAGAATAAAGTGTCCTGAGACAACAACTCCATGGTGCTTCAGAAATGGGTTCATATGATACATTTAACAGCAACTAGACGGTTCACTCCTTCATGACAAAAAACAAACAAGATATATCCATAAAATTACAGAGAAATGTCTCTCCACAAACAACAATTTGAAAAGGTAACGTGACAATGAGTGTAGTCGTAACCTTATGAGAGTTGCTCACAAAGGTGTCAGACCCTCAACCTTCATCACAAATAACTGTGACAAGCTGCCATGACTTCTACCCACTGAATTCATCAGCAAAGGTGGGTGTAGATAAGTATATAATGATCAGCCCAAAATCTGGTGAAAACCATCATACAAAATCTGCATACTGTGTTTCTGTTACATTTCCAGAAGCAACAAGAACATTCAGTTGTGATATCAGAAAGCACTGAAAACAAAATGATATTAGAGTGTGTACCACAGGCAGTAAAACTCTGACACCTCTAACTACACATGTATGATGCAACAATAAGCATTGAAGATCACAGAAATCACATAAAACTGAACAATACAGAGCAATGAGCACTGGAGAGGTAACTCACAACGATAGTTTGTTGAGCTCCATGAAGATGAAATTTCGAGCACTCTCACCCCAGGAAATCATGGCAGTAGTAGCTCCAACCCCCTGGAAGCCAGAGAGACAACACAACACAACACAACACCCATGCCAAATGCACAGATCAAAAGAGTGCTGACTATGCTCTCATTTTTGCAACATATGAATTGCATGGCAGTAACTCCAAGTCCTGGAAGAAAGAGGGACACAACATCATCCATGGGCAATAAACAGGATCAAAAGACTGCTGGATATGCTCTCATTTTGCAAGATATACAATCAAGCTTATCACTGATATTGAAGCTCATTCCTTAACCAACTGATTCCCGAATGTTGTGCCGGGAGCTAGCTATGGAGACATTTCACTGACCTCATTGGGATACAGTCACATCTTCCGCTCCCCACCCCGCACTTCAGCACACTCGCTGGCATCCTCATCTTTTGCAACTTGAAGGGGACACCATGGCGTCGCCCTTTCTCTGCCCTCTTTCTCCCTACCCCCTACCTCCCCTTTCACGGCATAGCGATCTCTGGATGCTGCTGTCAAAAGCAAAGGAGAGAGAGGAGATCTGTAGCCAACAGTACTGTGAGGCCCACTAAACCCTAAACCCTGAACCCTAAATCTCAACTTCAATTCTCTCAGCCCTACAAAGCTCCCATTTGTATCCTCCATCGTCAAAATCTTGGCACGGGATTTGAAGATCTTCTTTCTTTGATGGACATGTTTGTATCTTCTTTGATGTCGCGTTTGCAGGTGTTGGAGGTTTTTGTTTTGGTGTGTTTGTTGTTGTGAATTCCAGGAGGTTGTTTGCTGGCGAGGTTTTGGAGCTTTTTTATGTCTCCTTTATTCTGAGCTTTCTTCTGGAAGCTCTGTTTTGCTAGGCCTTATTGTGTCGAGGTGTCAGGAGTCTGTTGCAAAGTCTCGCAACTTTGGGTGGGGGAAGAGAAAACTTATCATTGAAGGTTCTGGCTGCGGAGAAGAGATGCCGCCTGAGCTACGGCCGCGGAAGGAGACTCCGACTCCGTCAAAGCCTGCCCCGGCTCGTCGCTCCAGGAAAACGCCATTGAAGCTGGCCGATTACTTCGCTGCGCCCCCCGCGGGTACCGGTGTGGAAAACAATGACAGCAAAACGGTGGAGAAGAAGCGAGGCAGGAGCAGAGCGAAGAAGGAAACAGACGAGATCCGACACGATGATGATAGCATTCAGCTGGACTCTGCTGAAACTCCCAACATAAGCTTGGAATTGACGGGCTGCGATGCGAAGGACAAAGAAGACAGGATGGAACCGATCATCGAAACTCCGTCGAAAACTAGGGTCGACAAGAACCTTGGTGAGGAGGACTGTGGTGTGGAAGAGGACAAAGGCGAGATGGCGGCGTCGGCACAGAAAGACAACAACAACAGTTGTGCTCCGATGTCGAGGCAGCAGCGGCGGAGGGAGCTTGACCTGAACAAGAGTTTGGGAAGTTGGCCTCAGCAGCTGGAGCAGCGGGAGAGTAGGAGTCAGACGCTCTCGAAGAAGAAACAGATGGTCGAAAATGAAGTGGAGGTGATTTGTCTCGACGATGACGACGATGATGGCAATTGTGACAATGGGTCTGTTGAGAAACTGCATGGCAAGACGAGAGTGCAGCAGCAGTTATGTAGCAACAAGCCCGATGAAGCTCCCAAACCCTCTCTAAGGTTTGTCTTGGAAAACGCAGATGAGGGTTTGGATGCTGCTGTTGTCGGAATGGCAGTGGAGAAGGTAGTGGAGCAACCCAAGGAAACAGATGTTGAGATGGCAGTAGTGGAGCACAGCAATGTTGGCCAAGAAGAGGTGGATGTTGTTGAAATGGCAGTAAAGAGGCAGCACTCAAATGCAAGCCTGGAAGAAGCCTCTGTTGAGCACTCAATGGATATGGAGAAGGTATCAATGGGGCACATGAATGCAGTGGAGGTTGTTGAAATGCCAGAGGAGCATGCAAGTGCAGGTGGAAAAATTCCGGGTGAGAAACAAAGTGAGAGAGGTACAGGACATGCTCTACTACTAGGTGATGGGGAAGACACTGAGACTGAGGTATTAGTAGCACAGAAGCAAACAGAAGAGGGAGTAGTTCAGGAATCTGAGATGATAGAGGAAGAGAAATTGGAGGTTGAGGACTCGCAGAGCAACAGACCTGAGAATGCCCACATGAGAGTGAAGGAACTGCCTTTATCAGAGCAAGAACATGGAAACGAGGAGGTAAGTGACAGAAATAGTGGTGGAGCAAGTGAGCAGATGGCAACATGTTCAGATGATGTGGAACAGGCGCAAGAAGACTCAATGCCTGGGAATGAAAATCAGGGAGATTATCAAGCCATGGTTGATGGAACAGGAGGAGATCATCTCAAGGAGAATGCTGTCAAACAATCTGAATCTGCTATGGTGCAGGATGTCCAGGTTGGTAGACACATGGTTGTTGGGGATAGAAACCATCCTCTTGAGGAGAATGTGAAGGAATATCCCATTGCCCTGGTTGACAGGGAAGGACATGATCATCTCGAGGAAAACCCAAAGGAAGATTCTCCAATGTTACAAGATCCTCAGGCACATGAAGTGCTTAGTAGTATAGTGTCAGAAGAGCATGATACTGTTCACTCACATGCCTCCCTGGTAACAGAGAGGATTAACAATCTCCAAGCAAAAGAAATTTATGACAAAAGGCTGCCGTCAGAGGGACCTCATACTGGTAATTTACATGACTACCAACTGTCAGAACTCACACCAGAGGTCCAGGAATGCAAGGTTCTTGAAGGAGGAACATTAACAGAGAATGATGCTGGGGACTCACATGACTCCTCATCAGCAGAGTCAGAACCTGAAGATGAGGACGTTCAGGTTCTGAATGGAATAGGTTGTGAAGATGAGGCTAAGGATGGTGAAGACAAGGTCGCATCTTTTGAGAATAGGAAAGCAAGTGAAATAGAAGACGACACTGACAGCAATGATGAAGATAGTGAAGAGGAAGAGGATGACACAGAATTGATAAAGCTGGTTGCTAAGTCCCTGAATACTCATCTCAAGCAAGAGAATGCAAGGTACGATGCATAATTAGGTTTTGGTCAGAGAAGTCTGAATCTCTTTCGCTGCATTTTGTCTTTCTTCATTTACACATCATGATATCCACTCTGATCAGAACCTTCAATGTTTGCTGTACAGTAGAATCTACAATTTTTTCACTAAATGTGTAAAAGGTTATTGTCTGTGCGAATAGGGTGGGAAGCAAGGACAGAGTGGATCCTTCAAATTCTACCTCAAGGACAGATGGGATTGATGAAGTGATGTATATTGATGACTCCAGGGACAGAGAGTAAGTTCCCCTCAGAGCCTATTAGATTGTGGTGTAAGTGTTCCTTCTTTCATACTGAATTGCAATTGCAATTCCTTGTGACGGGCTTCAAAGTTATAATCTTTCTTAGATTGGCTTCCTGATCTCTTAAAAGTCATATTGGAGTAGTTCTGCCCTTCATTCCCTGCAGACATTGATTGAGTACATTGCACACCTTGTCAGGCAATTGAAGGTCTTGAGTTCAAGTCCGGTCATGGGTTCTAACCTCCTAATTTGAATCTAACTGTAGGGCCTAGTTGTATTTGCATAGTTCAGTCCTGTTTGCCCTTCAAGTTTCTTTGATAGCTCTTTTATGGGCAGGGACTGCTTGCTGGACAAGGTTGTGTTTCTAACCAAGCACAGTACATCTGATTTTTTTCATGTCTCAAGTTTCCTGGGTCCTGTGTTTTGTTTGCAGTGCTGCTGAAGCAGCAGCAGAGGCCATGCATATCAGGTGGACCCCAAAGACTGGTTTGCCAATGATAGATGGTAAGGGGGTGGCAGATAGCTCAGGCCAGAGAATCAGTAAAGGTGTATCTGAGAAAAGCCTGGACAGGAGTGTTTGGAGAGGAGAGAAAGATTTGGAGGATGGACTTTTGGTACCCTCACTTGACCCACGAAAGCTGAGGAAACTTGCAAAGAAGGCAGCAAAAGATACAGCTGGATCAAAATGGTACGAACTCTGTCTCATGTTCTAATGTTGATATTGTCTTTTTGGTCTTTAGTTTCCTTGCATCTAGATTTCTGCCAAGCTAGCAGACTAGAACATAGTACTATTTCTTTGAACTATTCTCTTTCAATCTTGCAGTTTCTCTCCAAATGAGGACAAAAGTTGCCAAAGTGCATCTTTAGATGCAATCTCAAGGTGTAAATGTGGAGAAATAGATTCTACTTTTACACTAACAGTTGAGAACTCCTGTACTGCACTGCCTGAAGATGAATTTAACTGTGATTCCATACTTCACAGTTTAGTGGTGAAACTTGCAGTTAAACATGCCAGTTGTTTGACTCCTTGTAGGCAACACTTTTCCTCACACCCTTCACAAATTGTTTGGAACTACTTAAATACTGATCTCTCCAATGAGTGTGGTACCAGGTTTGATATGCCGGCACCAACAGTCACACCAGAGATTAAAAAGGAGCTGCAGCTTTTACAGGTATATCCTAAACCCTAACCATTAGAGAGCCTGTAGTTTAAGAATTTGTTGTTGAATAGCAGGTAAAGAAGTTGAGAGAGTTGGAAGTATATGACTTCACACTATCTGTTTCCTTTGTAAGCTCAAGCGTTTTTATGAAAAGTAGCATGCTAAACGCAAGTGGAGTGATTTGGTGTGTGCAGCTAAGAGGTGTCATGGATCCAAAACGCCATTACAAGGCCAGTGACATGAAGGGCATACCAAAGTACTTTCAAGTAAGGTTTTCAGACCTCATCATGACAACCATCACTAAGCAGGATTTTTTCTTCCACAAGTTGTGTGGTGCAAGTGTTCATGGAAATCATCATTCTTGCCTTGTGTTTGCAACTCCTGCAGATTGGAACAGTAGTGGAAGGAGGTGCTGATTTCTACTCAGGAAGGTTGACAAAGAAGGAACGCAAGGGGACATTTGCAGATGAGCTTCTTGCAGACACATCTCTTAAGGCCTACAGGTATGGACACTTTTCCAGCGTTTTCTGCAATTACTTGTCTGCAGGGAAGAACCATCAGAGCTTCCAAGCAGAGGAATTGTGTGAATTGCCTAGGGGGTTTTTGATCCAGTTTTAAGGATTTAGAGTACCTGAGGAAAAAAATTGCATTGATTGACCTTCTTTTGAGCAGACAAACAATTTTGTTTTCCTTGTTACAGAAAGCGGAAGTATAAAGAAATACAAGAGGAGAAGCAGGCTGGTGGCAAAAAGTTTTGGAAGCAGAAAAAGAACCGGCAAAAGCCTTCATGGGCAAAAACATAGCCAATGTAGGGCAACCCTTTGACCTCTTCCAAAAGTTTTCACCTTCTAACTCTTCAAAGTTTCTGTAGCAAGAGTTTTGCTTGGAGACATGCAGAAAGATGCATTGCATCCAACTATGATGTAGAGTGTGTCACCTTCATATTGAAATTTATTGAGATCCTTATTGCAGGAAAAGAATTTTGCTTTGATGGAAATATAAAACTAGTTTCACAAGAATTTTCTCTCCTTGGCATGTGCCCATGGGAGCTGCAGCTAGATTTGAGATGAGAAAGAGAGAGCACTCTGCACACCACCAGTGCTGCTCTTGGAGACCCATGTGAAAGCTTGAAGTAGAGAATGTAGAGGCATCTACTGTTTTTGAAGGAGCTTATTCATACCATGACCGGCTACACTACAATTGTCTAGAGCTCCTTAATGAATACACAAATGCTTCTATAACACCAAGGATAATATTGTGAATGAAGTCAGAACTGATGATTGATTTTGAATGAATTGCACATTCATTGACATTTTAAAATCCTTGATAAAAATATCTAGTCATTGTTGTTTCAATAAAGTGGTTACAAAGAAAGTTGATTAAAGGGTCACATATACTACACAACCTTGTCACAAATGCAACAGGTCTGAAATTCCTTCAAATATCTGATTTGCAAGTTGCAATTGCAATGATGGTAACAACAAAAATTATGGTGGCTTTCAAACACAAGTAGCTAACTACTAAATGAAACCCCATTGCAATCATATGTTTAATTGCAGTTGTTGCATTTACAGAAAAATCACAGGTAATAGAAACATCAAAATTAGAGAAAACTTTGAAAACTCTTTCATCCCTATCCCAATGATGGCTTCAGTAACATAAAACTGTAGCAAGCTTCATCTCAGCCACAAATGTATATACATCCAAACATGTTTAAGATGCAGAATCAGCACCCAAAACAGCACCAGAATTGTTTACAATTTTTGCTGCCTGCATTAAAAGCTCCTCCTGTGCCACTAGGTAATCATCTGTGCCCTGCATTGCACCAGCCAGCATTTAGAACATCATTAAACAGCACATATAACACACACACACACACACAACTTAGAACAGGTATAGAAAAGGAGGTTTAGCAGTGCATTACCATAGGCTTTAAATTGCAGGTTATGGCAATGATTAAAGAAGATGGTCCCACTTGTGAAACATGGCACCGTGGCTTCTCTTTCTCCAAAAAAACCCTTGGGTGAGAGTTCAACATGGACCGGATGTTTGCAGTGATGGAAGGGATCTTGTCAAAGTCCATCAGTCGAACTGGCAGATTCAGAGACAAGCCTCGCCACTGTGCACGAGATTTGTTTATTATCACCTGCCACAAGATTGAACCACCACAAATCTCAATTATGTGACACTCCCAATTTGAAAAGTTCTGGAAGTTTCTCAATAGATTAAGCTCACTGGAGCAAGAAGCATTTTCCCTTAAGCCTAAGCATCTTGCACACAACCTGACTAATACAGATAACATCAGATGACCAAATCCGGCATCACCCAGCAAACAGTATGGGGTATAAAGATTTATCACCTGGTTAGAGAAATAGGAATTGGGGACTACTATGGGGAACTTGTCAGAATTGAGCAACTGAGTTGAATGAAAGCCCATCTCCACCACCTGACCACTTACAGATCCCGCCTGGCACAAGGAGCTCAATTCAGCCACAAAAAGGAATAAAAGGACCTGCAACTTATGCCAATTTAAAACATTTCTAACTTGCAACTTGGACATGAACTAAGGCAAGGAGAGTATGAGCACACAGCTGGTAGATAGAAAGCTGAATTTGAAGGGTACATTGATACTGTCGCCCACAGTAAAAGGTCGTGTGAACTGTATAAATACACCACTCAGCATATTACCCAGTATATCTCTTGCAGCAAATGCTGTGGCAACACCTGCAGCCAATGGGAAATTTCTTTCTTTAGTGTGCTGGGTCTTACCCATATTGCAGACCAGACATAAATGGTTGCTTCATCAAGAGGGTTTGATGGTATTGAACTAGAGACATCCACCTGTACAAATGACCATCCACTACCAGAAAACAGCATGTAAAGCAGAGGCCAGAGCACACAAGTATCGAATGAAAAGCAAAAGTAGGCAGCAAATTCTGAATAACCAGAAGAGAAAGTGAGCAGATAAGTTAACATGAGGCTCAAAGATTTTCATATCAAAACACTAGTACGTTCCTTCTTCCTGACCAGAAAAAAAGAAGTTGCTACCACCTTCAATACACCCAAGAATCACTAGCAAACCTTTCAGTTTTTCCCTCACAGCAATCAGGAAGATAACCATATCATCACATTATTCTGAGTTTTCTCTTACCTCCTATTCCACCAACTGTCAAAACTGATTGAACAGCCACACCACAGGCTTCTGCAAATGACATGGCCCCCAGCACCAGCAATCCTATTGAAGATATCCGGTCCATTAGCAGATAGCGCTCCCTTTCACCTCCTGCAGCTGTCTTCCCAGCAACAATGTGTGCAAATACATTGCTCTTCCAACGGTATAGGAACCAGATTATGCTGATCACTGTGGCCCCACTCCATATCCTTGTGAGGTAGTGGGCTCCAATGGATGTGGGTGCTACAATATAACCCCTGATATGCATGCACAACAAAATCAGGACTGTCACTGAAAAATCTGCAAACCTACTTTAGGAACTGCAATAGAGAAGTGAGACAAATCACAATCAAAAGGTAGACAGCCTATCAAACACATTCTTCACTTCATTGATCAATAGTCTGCTGTTTCTTTCCAGTGTGAAGAAGAAGCAGAAGAAGAAGAAGAATCACATATGGTCTTCCATTCCTGTTCAACAATGGTGCATATGTACACAAGACAATATCATTGTGCTTGTCAGGGGCACTCACTCATACAAGGTAAGCTTAAAGCATCACATTTTCCACCATCTGATCAAAAGCTTAAGCTCAATTGTGGGTTTAAGGGATGAGAGACTCACAAGTAGCTGAACGTCACAACTGTTGCAAGGAGGCGAGCAGGCATCTCAAGAGCTCCAAAAACACTATCTTTATACTCACTTTTCTCTTCCTGTGATCGTCTGAGCAAGTGAGCTGTGGGACCTGACTCTACATAAGAATGCAGTGTGCGCAGAACTCTTGGCAAGACAAACCAGGCTGCTAAAGAGACACCAACAGCTGCACTCGCAGGTGCCACAAGCTGTGCAATAGATTCTGTTCCTGAGGGATCCATCCACTTCTGCAACACTGGAACCATCTCTCTTGCAGACTCTCTTGCTGCCTCCCAAGCTCCTGCCAACATGTCACCCATTGAATTCAAGCCTTTCTGCACACTTTCAGATATGTTGGCGGAAGTTCCTGTTTCTGCTGTTGTTGCAGAAACATCAGGAGAGCTAGAAGCTGCAGGAGGTGAAACTGGACCAGTTCCTCCTTGTCCAGGAGAGCCACTAGCAACATCTCTTGCACTTGCAGCAAAACTCCGGTGTCCCAGTGGTAAAGTACTCCAACCACTTCGCAATGCCAACTGTTGATGGTAGATTCTCTGCTTGTATCCTCCAAGAGCATCATCTCTTACTTCTGCAACAGACATCAGACATGGAACCCCCTGTGCTTCTTTGGGTGTCAACCCAATGGTAGAACCGTGGAATGGTTTGGCGACAGCAGCAATCAAAGCTCTATGCTCTGAGATGGCAACAGATGCATGATAGCTTCGCAAAGAGAGAGTTGGAATGCAGATAGACGAGGAGGACCCATTCAAGAAAAACGCCGAAACTGCACGCGGAGCACACAGACCGTTCTTCTCAGGGGAAGTACAAATGTATCTGGTGAGAGAACGCAGTTGCAATGCCGACGACGAAGACAGCCCCATTCTTGTGAATTTACCCAGCTTCAGAAACAGCCAGAAGTTTCCCCTGCATCCATCCTTTCGCTACCTCCACATCCGATCTCTTCCTTCTTCACGATGGCTCCACAGATGAAGCTGGAGAAGAACTGTACATCTAGAGGTTCCCTCCTCTGATGCAACAGATCCCTAAACCCTAATCCAAACCCATCACAGATTCTTCTTCTTCGTCACGCTTGGCATCTTAGTAGTGATCATCATCATCCGCGAATTGCTCTTGGATTTGCTCGGGCGGACAGCTCTTAAACCCTAATGGGACTGCGAGACACGGCATTGCATCCAAGTGTAAGGCAAATCTACTTTCGACGTAAGCAGCATGCACAGCTGCTTTGAGCTCACTGGTGGCAACCCACGGGTTCAATGCCCGATCACGTTCCACTAAGTTACCCCAAATGAATCCCGCTGCATGATGACACCCACCACACTCCCCCAATCCTCGGCTTGTAAATTTTCGGGGAGGAGGGGGAAATGCAGGCAACGGCAGACATCTCCTGGCAATCTACAAAACACAATGGGTGGGTCCAGATGCGCGAGAGGCTCATCATCATCACCAGAGAGGCTCTATCTGGGTGCAACAAGAATCCTCCAGTGTTGTGTGCGGTCCCTAGGTTCTAGAAGGAACCAACCTGTGGATCCCATTCTTAAATGTTTTAAGGACCCGATTCTGGTTCAGATTCCGAATTTTTTTTTCGAAATGGGGATTCAGTTTGGATTCTGATTTCATAATTTAAGCAACCGATATTGGTTTTGGTGAAACCCTGCTAAACTTAATAAAAAGAAACCACCCAAGAGAGGGACAGAATAAAAAACAAGGGGCAAGGACCAAAGTCTGGGCAAGCACACAGCCCAAAAGAGGCGGGCCACAAGGAGCAAAGGGAACCCCTAAGAACCAAACCCTCCACCAGTCGCCTGAAGAATATCAACTAAAGAGACGGGAGGTAAACCCAATAAAACTCCAAGCCTAGATGAACCCTCCCCTTCAATAATAGCTTGTTTTGAGATGGAGGTAGCTTGTGCTTTCTATAATGCCATCGACACTCTTTGTCTTTAAAAGGAATGTAACATCAATAAAGGAGGGCCTCCGATGCTTTTTGTTGTCCATGCCATGTTAGCACATTGATGAAAAAAGTTGAAGGCCTATAGGTGAAGACACCCAAAATGCTCTATGGCAAGAGGAAAAAACACATGCGCTGGGTAACGGTCGTAATAAAGTCTTTTCATATGATCCATCAATGTCACAACCACCCCATGAGAAAGAATTGCCCATGATATCAAGTATGTTTGAATGGGGTCAACAATGATGACATCGGTCAATGTGCAAATGTCATCAACAGACAAAACAATGTCGACTTGCCAACAAGAAAATTGAAGAAAAAACAACATAAGAACATGGGTTTGCAACCATAAAACATGAAACCTTGCATCTCTCGCAATGGACACATAAAGGTCCCAAACAACATCATGAAATGTAGTCCTCTCCCCACCATGGGTACAACAAAAAAAAGTGGATCTCCATGGGGTTTAACAACTGGCCATAGATGCAATGCGTTAGAGTAAGAGCCAAAGGATGGGGGAAGCCTAATTTAATCCACAATGCAAAAGAAAAAACATTTGAGGTCAAACGAAAACATAGGATGACAGGGCAAACAGACAACTAAGCTTTCACGTTCAGTCCTACATAGGACTTTATGCACGTCCAATGCGAATCAAAAAACATGTCAAAAATGATGCTTGAAAAGGAATGGTCGTGTAAATTTTCTAAAATAGTCTCCTAAAGTTGATATGTTCCGCCTTTTACAAGCTACTTGAATAAGGGTAAACATGTTATTTCAACTTTGGGAAAAAGCTCCCAAAACAATCTCAAGTGCGCCTAGAAGGGGAGTGAACCCGAACTACTTGCCCCAATAGCCTTTAATAAGAATGATGTGAATCCAACAAGAATTTAGAAGCAATGGTAGGCGATACTACTACCTAACTCCCCAAGAAAGCCACCAATGAAATGGTCATTGCTAAAATGAAGCATGTACCTCTACTAAAAATGGGGAGAGAAATTTGCCAACACAATAAAAGGGCCTCTGGACACTCAAGAGAGCCTGGGCTTAAAAGCCTTTTGAAAACCTACATGAAGGATGAGTTGAAGGAAATAAGTTAATGACAAAAGCTTGAAGGGGGTGGGAAAGCACAAAGCAAATAAGGTTGTTAAACGTGTTTTCCAATGTTATAGAATTTTTCTTTTTTGTTTTTAATTCTCTTTTACAAAAATCATCAACATGTGAGTTTTATCCTCAATTTTAAAAATATGGAAACAAGAACATAAAGATTTTTTCTTTATTCACAAAGAACAAAACTAGTATGAATTCCCACACATAAACTCAAAAAGGAAAAAGCTTTAAAATTTTCAAAAGTATATTGATTCATAAAATCAAAAACTCGAAAAGTTACAAAAATAAAAAGAAATATCTATTTCATTTTCAAAAATCCTCCTATTTGTACCAAGTCATAGTGTTGTTTCAATTTAAACAATCACTACCCAATACAAACTCAAAATCAAAGTAAGAATTACTGGTCACAAGTTTAAATCAAAATTACTTATTCACATAATAGATTGATTAACATACATGTTAATCCAATAATAACTAAAATAGTTTCAAAAATGGTATTGCCTCATCAATTACCAATTGGTACACATTAGTAGAAATTGGCCAAAATGTAACCATTATATTTGTGATTACATGTGATTATTTGTTATTTGCAATTAGATTTGGACATTTTTGCAAATATTTCTTGTGTTGGTCATATTTGCAATTATAATGCAATTAATTTACGACTATTTTAATGGTCATCCTTCCATGTGAACAACATTTAGTTTAATTTTCATCCAAGAAAAACAATTATGTCCCATTAATTGCAAATGTGACCAATTTAATTATAACCTTATGAATATACAAAGGTGTATTTTGTGAATTATAAAGAATATAATTGGATGTATTAGGATTTATAAATTTATATTTTGAATTTATATGAACAACCATATTAGATGTGTATCCAAGTATAATTATTAGCATAAATGGCCTTGATATTATGGTTACACTAAATAGTGTATATTTTGAGTATATTAAAATTTAATGTAAGATATTTGCTAAATATATTACGCCCATATTAAAAGTTTATCCAAACCATCTTATTATATTTCTTAAAATTATTACAACTAACATTTATTATTATTTGTATTAATATTATATTATATATTTATACTAATTACATGTAATAGGAAAGAATTCTATTATTATTAAATTATTAAATTATTTTCAAATTACTAATGTACTTATTAA
>Ga0116231_10004286_pt1 | contig 28964 bp, 15 predicted proteins | sample S1TSphgellanicum_2_FD_89695 | JGI IMG/M metagenome (GOLD analysis project Ga0116231, IMG submission 89695) | Host-associated microbial communities from peat moss isolated from Minnesota, USA - S1T2_Fd - Sphagnum magellanicum MG | ecosystem: Host-associated > Plants > Peat moss > Unclassified...
ATTAATTTTGAGATTCATTATATGAACAATATACATATGTATGCATATTATATATATATATAATTTTAGTACATACATTAAAATACACCAAAATCATTGTAAAATATTTTTAGGATGCAACTAATTTAGTGATTATTGTGACTAATGGGACATATCAACCTATTAATGGATGAAAATGAATGTAAAATTGATGCAACCAATAGGATGAAATTTCTAATAGTTGCATCATAGTTGTGAAAATGACCAAAATAATTAAAAGTTGGTCTTATAGTTACAAATATTCTCAAATCTAGTCGCAAACAACTACGAATTGCATGTAGTCATAAATGGAATGGTTACATTTTGGTTGATTTCTTCTAGTGTTATGACATTACACGTCACGACATATTACACAATGAATAGTCCACTTTTTTGTGTCACAAGGGCAATTTTTGTGGGGTTAAGTTTAGGTTTAATGTTATATGAATTTGGATATTAATGTAAAATCTGGAAGGAATTCATTTAATTAATTTAGTTTACTTGTAAAGTAAAATATAAGAGTTTGATGACAAAATCCCATCATTTCACTACAAGATGGACTTTTCAAAATTTCCAAATGACCTAATCATTGTCCATAAGGAACATTATGGACTTTTATTACACAATCTACATGTGGGAAGTGTAATGTTTTTTCCTATTATAATTGTGAAGTTATTGTAATGCTAAAATGAGGGTTTCCATGGAAACATGTATAATCCATCTGTCAAATGTACACAAGATTACCAATTGTTTAAAAAGTCCATCATTTACTAAAATCAAAGATTTGGGACAAGATGTTTTGTTGAAAAGGAATTAAATAGATTACATAACATCTACCACCTATTAAGTTTGCAAAAATAAGACTTTTTGGTTTTGAGGGTCTCCACTAGATGACATATTAAAAACATGTGTCATGGTCTAGAAGAAGGTAAGTAACTCAGGGTTTCCAACTCCCATAGCTTCCAACTTTCAAACAACCATATTTTGCCCTAATCTTTTTGTTGCATTGTCAAACCAACAATCGAATGTAATTTCTTTTATGTTCTTGGCCATTTGTATTTGTTGAGTTCTTGAGTTACCAAACTTATGTTTAAAATCTTGCATTTCCTTTGACTTAAACCTACAAGTTGTAAATTGTGTTCAAGAAAAATTATTGGCTTTCTCAATTTGGTAGAGCTTTACATTGAAAATTCTTGTGTGTGTTTTTTTTTGTTTATAGTTTTGGCAACCAACTTCATTATTTTTTGCAATTTTTGTTGTTCCATTTGTTCTATGCAAACATGTTAGTTTGGTCATAACACAACTTGGAGGAGTTTTGTGAGGGTCAATGTGACCTTCCACCACTTTTTTCATTTGCTACATTAAATCTTGACATTAGTTTAATGAAGAATGCTTTCATTGTCGAACCTTTGCCATGGTATTATATCAATTGTCTAGAATGGAAAAATATGTAATTATTACTTATGGTTTTTTATGAAAAACATCAATCAGGTTTATAGATGATTGCATTTTCTTATAATTTGAATTTAGTTGTTGAAAACAATTGAACAATATGTATATGTTTTTTCCCTCAAAAAATGAAGGTTTATGTTCACATCGGTGGTCAGTGGATACAATGTGACAAACACCCTATAGAATTGGGATAAAGCAAACACTTGCTTTAATCGAACAAACATTATGAGAAATTGTGTGTTGAAACCGCACTACCTTGTAACTAAAACTTAAAAAACAACTCACATACAACTATTGTGCAACTATCTCTTGGGTATTATAATTAGTGTGAAACTATCCCCTTAGAAATATGTTGTATTAATGAATAAATTGCCATGTTAAAAAATTAATTAATTGTATTATAGTTGCAAGTGAGTTGAAAATGAGTATTTTATATGGTAATTTATACACATCGTACATACATACATAGTCAACCATGTTTGATTTTTTTAGGAGTTGCATTGTAATTGCATGTGGCAACTACTTTAAAAATATTGTAAATGTACCACTAAAACAATAATTATGTTGCAACTAATGCACAATGTACATACATGTAATCATGCCATGTGTCCACATTTCTACCACCCATTATAAGATACATTTGCAACTAGTTTTCGATTATGATTCCCATTGATACAATTAATATGGCCACTATTATGCCACTACTAAAGTATTATTGTTCAATTATGTTATGATTATAACACAACTACTTATGATTAACTTAATAAGGATACATATTTATCAAAAATTGATATCTTCATTAATTATTCATATTTTCATCATATGTGCTTCATTTTGAATGATTTAAAATGTTGTGGGAATGTTACCTCAAGCTTTAGAAATCATCTCTGAAGTGTAAAGGAAAAGGAGTAATGAAAAAATAACAAGAAGAGAAATAAGCTTTGCAACTTATAAAACATGTTTTTTCCCATTGTTTTCTTCTTTCAACCCCTCCAACTTTCAAACCTCATGATTTTATTATTTCTTATTCACTTAAAACAATTTAAAGTGTTATAGAAACACCACCTAAAGTTCTACAAATCACCTTTGTATTCTTACAGTAATAAAACAACATACAAAGAATTTTTTGGGTGTTTGGGAATTGGCCTTTGTAGTGTTGGGTGGTTTGTTTTTTTGAATTCTTGAGCCCCTTTACTTTTAGGGGTCGTAATTTTTTCAATTCTATTCCATTTTCAACAATTTTTAATACACTAGATGCACCAATAGGAGGGGTTCAAGTTTTGTTTGGACACCAAAAACAATGGAGCCCTCTCCTCATATCTAGCTTGCCATGAACATTTAAGTGTTATAGTTGCAACTCAATTGCAACTCAATTTGTAACTAAGGGATAACTAAAAGATTTAACCCATATGTTTTGTTTTCAAATCCCATGCTATAAGCTATGTAAAGAATGAACATTTTCTTTTATATTTTCACATTAAAATACAAGTGCCATTTTGGCATGAGCTCAAAAAAGCTTAACTCAAAGGCAAAATTTAAAAAAACTAAATTCATGGCTATTCTTTAATTCACTTAATCTTGTGTTTTCCTACCTACTTACCTACCTAGGTAAGTAAGTATGTCCTAGTAAATACGTAGGTGTGTAGGTTTTAAAACCTATCAACCTACCTACCTATGGTTGTGTATGACCTACCTAGCTACTATATATATATATATCCAAAATACACTTAAATGTGGCATGTGGTAATTTTTTTTATTGTGCCATGTATCATAATCTTGAACCATCATTAACAATCATAGTGAATAATGGAAATCAATATTTCAAAAATAAAATAATTTGCCCAAAAATCTCCATAGTGCCACGTGTCAAATTTTAATAGATAAGTGACAATTAATGATGTTAACATAACATCATGGGTGTAGTTATAATGAACTTGCATAATAATTGAAAATTAGTTATTTTGATAAAGTTACAATTGAATTGCAATGAGTTGCACTATATATACGATGAGTTGCAACTTTGCAACTCATGTTATTTGTCCATTAACATTCATGGCATATAAATACAGTGAGTTGCAACTTTGCAACTCATGTTATTTGTCCATTAACATTCATGGCATATAAATACAGTGAGTTGCAAGTGTCCTCCATAACTCAAAAATTAAGTTGCAAGGCTAGTTGCAAAACCCCCCTTTTTTTCATAGTGAAGTTATGGAAGAGTGTGAGCAATGATGGTATGCAATGATTATTGTAGAGTTCATCTTGTCAACACCAATGATTTGTCATGGACCTAAGAATCAAAAGCTTGTGCTAGAAAAAACCATTTGTCATCTCAAGGTTTGTGAGTATTCCCCTGACCATATTTTGCCCATAAAGGTTGCCATTACTTAGCAATAAGTTCTTGCATGGCTGATGATGGCATTAGATGAAAATTAGAGCTCTACTAGTAGTGTTCGATTTGCAACAAAACATGTAATTTTAACTATTGCTGTTGGCACTCATAATTTGTCTTTAATGCAAGATGTTACAAAAGGCCTTAGCGTCCATCACAAAAATGTTCTTATAGCTATTTCAAGGGGCATAAACATGATAAAGTAAACAACAAAATCTCCTTGGTAGTCTACTTGACAAGTAGAAAGAAAATAACAACAAAATCCATAAAAAATCATTTGTATGTGGAATACTTTTACTTGAATGATCAAAGACAAGATAGGTCTTCATTATTGTGCATTAACTTTCAAACTTTGCATTGTAAAAATAGGTTGAAAATATATTTCCAAAAATATAAGTAGATTTTGCAATCTATTTTTCATCTATTTTTTGCATTGTGGACTTTTGTAAAATATGTGGTAAGTAGGTTTTAACAAATAAAAGTCGAATAATTTTTTTATGGGGACCTTAAAATATAATTATTTTTATATCCTTACCTAGTATCAATATGTTTCATTGAATTAGATGTGTTAGATTCTCACAAATTTATCATGTAGTAAATGGGGATACTTTTTGCCTATACTTTTAGATTTTTTTTTATAAAAATCTTTTGGAAATAGATTTTTACAAATGTAATAGAGGGCACCAAGGGTATTTTATCATACTTCCATCCATTTCAATGTTACTTTATTGCATTTATATGCATGACACAAGAAAAAAATGGAAACATTTACTTTTTTGTATACTTTACCATGTTTATGCCCCATGGCGCAAGGTGATGGATGATAGTGGGTTTGCACTTTGGTTTTTGTTCATTAGAAAAAAAGGTTGATGTGTTGCCTAAATTGTTGAAAAAGGCAATAGTGGGTTGGTGGACTTCAAAGACATGGATGAGTCCAAATAAAAGTGATGTTACACAGAAATGGTTGGAAGCAATGGTGTATGATGAAAAACCTATGCACTTCTTCATGGAAATTCAAGTGATTAAGGTTCGCCTTCCTGAATTTTTTTGTTTCCAAATTTGTAAGTATAATTTAATTTTTTTTTATGTTTTTTCTTTGAAGTCCTAGGTGCCCCCTTTTGTAGAGTTGTTCTTTCTTGTGATGTGAAATTCATTGCCTTGGACATATTGGTCATGTGAAATTTTTATGGATTGGAATGTAAAGTCTTTATGCAAGTTTTTGAAATAAGATTTGAATTACAAATCTCATGTGTTTGGACCAATTTCCTTAGTTGTCAATATGTTTTTAGCAACATCAATTAGAATGCATAATGTTCAATAGTTGAATGGATTCAAATCCTTTTGATGGTGGATGCATATGATGACAATTTTTAATTTTAGTTATGGTTTGAACTAACAATGTCCATATGGTTCCATAATTATTCTATTCTAGTCTATATATTAGTTCTTTGTCCATCATATTTTCTCTAGTTGTGGAAAACAACCATTAACCGACTACTAGGAGTCAAGTTTCTTTCACCACATGGTACTTCAGAGTCTTAAATTTGTGCATTCATACATCTAATTTCCATTTGGGTCCTGCCACTATCCACTCGAGTCCTACCATAGTGCATACATGGTCCTTGCTAGTCCATTTGGGTCTTGCCACAATCCATTTGGGCCCCAATTTTTTAGTTATTCATAAAGTCCTAAATTGTTTTGATCAAACATCAAAACTTAGCATGATGTTGTCATGATTGACAAATAATTTGATTTTTGGAGGATGTATTAGCATGCATTAGAAAGGTTGCCCATTTCAAGATTTGTCTTGAACATTGCAATCAAGATCAAACTTTTCTTTTTACATTTATGAACATGTTAAAAGAAGTTTATCCTGACTATGGCACCCAATATAAATTAATTTATAAATTTAATGTTCATCTACCATTTCAACCTTAATTGCACCCTATTGAACACTTTCATCCCATATGTAGAATACTTTATGAATGTCTATTATAAGATAATCTTATAATGATGATCATCAACCTTTTTCTATCAAGGCAATTTATCATCAAATAACAATGGAAAAATATGGCTTGCAAAATTGATTAAAGGAAATTAAAAGAAAAAAATCACCAAATTGCAAAAAACATAGATTGTTAGATTGCCACTTCATTGACATCTTGTAAGGTTTTTCATTTACTAAAATCATGTGATAAAGTAACCTTATTACCAAATTGGAATTTATAGATCCATTGGATCTAAGTTAATCACCATGACCAGATGTCATTGGATCTAGGTTAATCACCAGCAACTTTCAACAGGTTTCATGGCATTATCACCAGAGAAAGTATGATACACAATACATTCATTGTTGAGACTTGGGATGCTTTTGCCGCTTCTCACTCCAACAACAAATGTTGAACAATGAGTGTTTTATCCTATTCCTTAAAGTTGTGACTCTAATGGGTTCTAGAGTCTAAAGGTAATTTGGGACTTTGGAAATGTAATAAGTATGAACCTTTGGAGGTTTGCCCTCTATTAGAGTTTTTGCTTTGGAAGGTGCTCAATGCTCATTGCTAGTGTTTAGATTTGTTCACCAATTAGATTTGTGGATCAAGGAGTTAGGATTCAAGACCCTGTTGATTTTAAAGATCAAACAAAGGTTGAAATGTCAATGTTAGAGAGTTGTCCGCCCACATTTCCCATTGAATCACTACTATTTGTGTGTGTAGTGGTCATAGTGTTGTCCAAGATTATTTAAAGTTGGGCTTGTGTGTTGTGCATGGTGGTGAACTTCAATTCACTATTGCACTGTTTGCATTAGTTAGTGTAATTTTTCATTTTCATTTTTTCACTCCCTCTTTTCCTCATGGTTGATTTTATTTTGTAACACATTGTTTTGCATCCCTGTTTTAGGATTACAAGCTTTGTAGATTTAAGCTTTGTTTTTTTACTATGTTTACATAGTGTGCACAAAATTTTGTTTTGTAACATGGGCTTAATGCTAATGCATCACATGCCCGCTTTAAGGTTTAAACATGTTTAGGGTTTAGACAAAGGGATTATGCATCATCTAGATCCAAGTTCTTGCTGAGTTTACATACATGTTTTGCATGTTTGTCATGCTTATTCCCATATTTGTATTGTCTAGTTCCTTGAAGGTTTGATTCTTCTAAGTATCATGAGAATATGATGGTTAAATTGCATTGTGTGAATTCAAGAATTTGGCAATTGTTTTGGAGTTGTGAGAATAAGGGCTTTCTTGTGGTGCGGAAGCATGCTCTATTTTTGACAAAACTTTGGAGGTCGGAATTTTATGCACGAATCAATAGTGATGTTCACAAACTTGCCTTGATTGTGTTTCTCAACCTCCTTTTGCTTCTTTTTTTGTATACATTTTCTTGAGTTGAAGGGCAATGCAAACACCAACAATTTCACAAAAGGACATTGTGTTGTTTAACTTATTCAAGTCCAGCAAAAATCTTGAAGACATTTCTCCTCTTGTGATCCCTCCTAAACCTAAACCAATCCCATTTTTTGCAACAAGTTCAAATGGAATCAAGGTTAAATTTAATCCTAATTTAAATTGTAGCAATCTTGTTGTGTAGTTTGTTTGTCCTAGTGGATTGCCCACTTATGTTGTCTTTGTGGCAGATTTATTAGAGATCCATGTTATTATAAAGGAAGAGGAATCAAAAGTGGCCCCACCTAGGAAACTTAAAAAGAATTATGACATTTTGCACAAGTGTTGAAATGTGTCGGCCACTCAATTCCCATGGGTAGAAATGCTAAGAAATGAAATTGGAGAAACATGGTATGTTCAATTGGAAGGGCAAGGATGTGATCCTAGGGCCCAAGGTTAATATTCTTGAAAAACATGCAGGGAAAACAAGGGTTGTTTGAGACATGCCACACTTGGGCAAGAAACTTAAATGATATGTGAATAAGAAGTGCAATCATGCAAATAATGAAGTTGCTTACTTTAAGAAAAGTCGCATCACAATTGTTGAACGTTCAATTTCAAGCAAGGGTTAAAGTGGAGCAGGGTAGAAAGTAGCCCAATTGTTTGTTACAATTATACACTTATTATAATAGGGATGACCCATGCTTAAATTTGAGCTTTGAAGTTGTTCATTTTTTTTCTGAATGTCCCCTTGTCAAGTAAAAACGTCATTAAAATGATTTAGTTGGATGGGTTATGGTTACATGTATGTAGAAACAAGTCATCAAGAGAGTAAAAGAAATTATTGCAAGTTCAAAATACCTTGCATTGTCTTGTGATGAAGTAACCATGATTGATAGCCAATCATGGATTTCTATGCATTCCTATGTTGTTCAAGATTGGTGTCAAATACACTATTCATTTTTTAAAAACGTGTTATTAAAGGAAGGGGTGCACACAATATGACCAAGGTTATTGTGGGTGCTTTGAAAGAACATGGTGGTCTTTTTGATATAAATGTTGCTACAAAACTAATTTCCTTTGGGGCTGATGAAGTGAATGTTTTTTAGGGGGTGTGCAATGATGTTTTTACCAAATGCAAGATAAGTATTCCCACCATTTGGAAGGCATTCATTGCATGGCACATTGCACCAATCTAGTTATGTAAACATTGTTTCAAATCCTTATTATGAAATTTTAAAAAGATTTATTGTAGTCCTTGTATTCATTCCTCTCTCACAACCCAAAAAGGCACATTGAATTTTTGAAGCTTGCATAATTGATGAAATAAAAAAGAAAGAAAATTTGTGGAATATCATAACACGTTGGATCAACATGCTCAGTCTAACAAAAAAGGTGATGGCAATGTATATGCCATTATTTGCAAAGATGGTTGAAGACACTCCATCAACCATGTTTGCCAAAATGAATTTTGAGCTTTTTTGTGATGTAAATTTTTTCATCTCCCTTTCTTGTTTGTTGCCCATGTTATAAATTATCCTTGCATTGATCAAATTTTCCCAAAAGAGAGATGTCTTTGTATGTGATTATGTTGTAGCCATAAAGATTTTCCAAGGTTAGCTATATTTTCATTATGTGGATCCAACAATGAAATATGTTTGTGACATTTTAAAAGATTTATAAGGTTAGATTGCTTGTAATCATAGCAATGTGCATATGAAATGAAAGACCAATTCATAGACCTTAATACCCCTAGTAGTGAGTGTTTGGCCTTTGATTCATCAAGTTACACAAATTGGGTTAGATGTGTAAATGCCACTAGTGAAAAGGTTGAGGTGACCCAAGAGGTCTTCAATAATTTAATGGAGGGTGCAAAATCATCATGTGTCAAGTTTTTGGTCTCCCATTCACCTTTTATTTTTGTGTTGTTTATTGTTTAATGTTTATTTGTTTTTCCTTTGGTTTTATTGTTGTTTTCCTTTTTATTTGTCTTTGATTTTGTGAGCTTGTGACATTTCCTATAACTATAGTTGAATTTCTCACTTGAGAATTGACTGCAAGGTTTCCAACATCCCATTTGATGTATGTTATGGGCATTTTTTATTCGCAATATTGGTTTCAAGGTGACATTGAGGAAAATTTCAATCAACATCTATTATTGATTAAAGCACATTATTTTTTTGAGAAGCTTTTGGAACCTATCAAAACTTCAAAGGCAAATTTTCCTCTAGTTGTACCCAATATTTGCCCAACAATTTTGTTTACAAGTGCTCTTGACACGTAATCTAGTTTGTTTAAGATCACTATGCAATTTAATGTTACTATTACTATGGAGGCACCATTTCATGTTAATCCCTTAACTTGATTTTGACACACTTTGGAAGTTTCCCACATTTTATGGCATTCTTTCCTCAAGTTTTTCAAATTGGCAAAAATTATGGTAATACAAGTGTTGGGGTTAATGGAGGATGAATGAACATTTTCCATCCTTTCTTTCACAAACTCTAAATTAAGGAATCGCTTCAATGAACACTTGAGTATTGTTGTGAGAATGTATTTGGTAGGTGCAGATTCTATTCATAATTGCTCTATGCTTATTAATAAGACAATATAAATTGTATTTTCAAACGTACTTATGACATACACAACCTATGGTTTTATTCATTCTAATTTCTCTGTATATTGTATTCACACACTTTTATTTATTATAGTTACTATTTTTTTATTCCCAAGATTTTTTATTATCCTTGATAATCAAAATTTATGATTAGGGTTTCATGATTCATTTAGAAAACACAATAGTTTTAGAGTAGATTCACTATTTTTTCATCATATTCTATTGCTCTTTTTACTCATAATTAAACATATCAAACATCTACAATATAAAGTGTATAAATCCAAAATGAAAAACAAGAAAATCTATGGTTCACAACCCAATAGAACTTTAAACTACATATTGTGTCTCTATTTTATTCTAAATTTGTGTGTGTGTAAAAACCAACAAGCTTCCAATCTTCATCAAATTCTAGAACTACATTTTAATTTTTTTCCTTCCAAAAGTAATTTGAAAATCAAACTAATGATATGTCTTCATCCTATCCAACTAATCAACCATTTTCATCTTGCCTTGTTGAATCTATGCCATTCACTTAGTAACATTTTGTTTTGTAGAATCTCTGCCATTCATTCAATAACAATATTCTCAATCTTTTTTAGCTCGAATACTTTCCCATAAGACACATGTTTTCAAGATTGGAATGAGCAAAAGCCCGAGCAAACATTGGATTAGACATTCCTATTGGGATTTGGGTTGGGTTTGTTGTTCCAATCCCATCATCAATGGGCCATTATTTCAAATACTCAATGATGACATCTAATGTTTGAATTTGGATCATTTTTCCACTTAAAAGTTGGGATTTAAGAATTGTCATGGTTGTTCCATGTGTTGTCTTTTTGTGTGTATGTCAGTCTTGTAATTTGTTGGGCTAGTTTTTTGGGTTAATCAAATTTCTATTGGTGTCCAATGTCCACTATCAACCATCAAGTCTGCTTTTTGTGTAATGTGTAATGTCCATTATCAAGTTTGAATTATAAAGTTAAAACAAATTTAAGATAGACTGGGAATTGATTCAATCTTAAACTATCAATCTGCCTCAATTAAGCTTTGTGTCAAAATGTGTTTGTTAGACATCTTTGTTTTGATTATTTATCCAATGTCAAGCTCTATTTCTTTTTACCTTAGCCTCTTTCTTTTAACTTTTATTTATCTTCCTTTGATTCTATGACTACTTATGTTTGTTTGTCTTCCTTCAATTTTCTATGGTATGCATATTTTTGTTTTCCTTTGATTCTCTATCTACTTCTGTCTACCTCTATTTGCCTCTATTAGTTTATTTACTTTTAAGTTCTTCCTTTCATTTTTTATCTACCTTGGTCTTTTAGAATTTAATGTCTAATATCTATCTTCCTTTGATTATTTGTATGCACATTGTTTGTGTTTGTTTTCCTTTTATTCCTTTTCTACCAACTTCCAAATACCTTTGTTTGTCTTCTTTAGATTCATCAATTCTTTGTTTACTTTTCAACTCTTTATTCCAATTGTGTATGTTTTTGTTTTCATGTGTGTTTTGTGTGTATTTACTAATGTGTATGTCACTGTCCAATGTCTTATGTGTTTTCGACTTTGATTGTGATAGAATCACCCAATAATCACCAAGCTTCCAAGTTTCAAGGCCATGCATGGCAATGGTCACACACATGTTTGAGAGATTTTCATGACCAAATTAGGTGCATTGCCAATTAGCTACATAATTCAGAGGTTGTGTAGCTATATGTTCTACTTTCATTTTGTATAGCGCCAAATTTTGCTACCATAAAATTGGACATTTTGTCAACTTTTTATGAAATGTTTCTTTTACACATCCAATTTTCAATGTATTGAAGCTTTAGATTGATGTAGATTGCACTATTGAACATTTAAATATTGCCAAATATGCACAAATTTTAGCTCAATACAAGTCACCTTCGAAATTTCAAAAACCTTTAAAAAAACGTTAATATTCATACAATTGTAATAGTTATATAAAAATGTCTGTTGAACAAGAATTTATTTGAATCATTGAATCTGCCACTCCAGACCCCAATGTCATGGAATGGTCACTACCTTGTCCATTTTGTTGGGTTTGTTGCCTAGCTCGCTCGTTGTAATGGAGTTGCATGGGGCGTCACCCAATTTAAGGGGCATGGACTTGACCATTCCATATTACAATTGTGATTTACTCCAATTTGTGCATTTCATCTTCCTATTTGTCTTCTCAAAATTAATTAAATAAAAAAAGAAGAAAGAAAAAACATCCGACAAGGCAACAAGAGAAGAAAATAGAATGGACCAAAGTCCAAACAAAAGATCACACCGAAAAGTGCAAAACGTCCAATGGGGAGCCCTAAGAGGAGAAAACACAAAACCTAGGACCTAAACCCATCACCAGTAGGACGAAACTCTCAATCCCTGGTATTTCTTCTGACACCCAATAACTATTTCGTGAGTAAGTTAATAAGGAACCCAAAAAATTCCTTCCTTTTTCCACTACGACACATGCAAAGTCTTTGTAGGGGGTGTTTGCACACGACACATGCAAAGTGTTTGTAGGGGGGTGTTTGATGTGCAGTGCTTTCACTTCCCTTCTGTTCTTGTTGGCTGTGTCGAAGACAATACTTTTTAGCTGCAGTCCATTGCTCTCCTCTCTCCAGCCCCCGCCTTTCTTTCTCTCTCTCTCTCAATTTAGAAAAACTCATTACTTTACAATTTTATGGCCTTTTGTGGAGCACTCACCCTCTTGCAATAAATGTGCACCTGCAAAGCCCAGTTAGTTAGCTGAATCCTTTTAAGACGCCCCAGAAAAACCAACCCCCAAAAGAAAGAAAACAACACCCCAAAAAACAAAAGAAACAAACCAAAAAATGAAAAAAATGAAAAAAAAAAAATCTGAGACGGTCGTGCGTTTGTACTGTGGACGGGAAAACAGGGGAAAGTCGCAAGCCGGTAACTAGAAAAGAGTCCTAAACTCCCGGCCCAAAGTCCCTAAACACACGGCCAAGGCTGCTGAACTCCCGGCCAAAGGTCCCTAAACTCACGGCCCCGACCGACCCTTCACGCCGCTCGCAAATGCGGTGCTCCTCTCTAGCGCCTGCCTGCACACCAACTCCTTCTTCCTCGTCTTCTTTGCCGCTAGAAGACTTACACACACACACACACACACTCTCTATCTCTCTCTCTCTCCGTCTGTGGCTCTTGCTGCTGCCGCCGCCGCCGCCGCTTCAATTTTCCCTTCAATCTTCATCTGAAATGCTAGAACAACATATCTAGTTTTGAGTCCATATTGTGAAAGAAGAGTATGATCTGCAGAAAGCTGGAAAGGAGTTGGAAATTGGTGTTGGAAATTGGTGTCATGGGACCGTCACCTCTGTGATTGGGAACTGGGGTTTCAAAGTGGGGTCGGGTGGAGGAGGAGGAGGAGCTGCAGCAGGGGCCTGAAAGCTGAAATGGACTCGACGACCGGAAGCTGCTTGTTGCCTGCTGCCGCAGCAGCTATGGCTGGCATTGATACGGGGGCTTGCATTGCTGCCGCTGCTTCTTTGACGAATCCTTTTGTTCACAGTGTGCAGGTAAGAGTTGCCAGATGCTTGAAGAACTGTTTGAATCTACTTGTGTCTGTGTTGATCAGTAAAGGATTTTGATGATGATGTGATGCTTACTGTTTGTGGGGTATCTGCAGCTGTTGCTGCATTGGGTTGTTGAGGATGATTTTGGGATATTGAGATTTTTTGGGGGAGAGTTTTGGAATGTAGGGGTTGGAGGAGATGCAGCATTTGCTCATGTGTGCAACGCTGGAGCTGGAGTCGGCGAGAGCCGTGGCATCAGCGGAAGTGGAACTACATGACGGACAAGTGCGGCACTTGCAGCAACTGTTGGCTGCTGCGCAGCGGGAGAGGGACGAGGCGCGAGAGCAGTTTTTGGGTTTACAGAGTTGTCTTTCGCGCTCGCCTAGCATGAATGGACGTGCAGCAGGTACTGGATCGACTCCCGCAGCAGCAGCTCCAGGAGGTCGTACTACTGCAGACCACAGCCTTCCCTGCAACTCGAGGGGTCTGTCAGGTGTTATGTCGCCCTCTGTGCAGGATCATCATGAACAGCAGCAGCAGCTTGACATGGAGGAACTGCAAATGCACTTGGAGATTCTGCAAGATGATCACCTGGACAATTTGGAGGAGCTTGATCTGGATTCAGCGATGCAGCAGACTCCTCATGAGCAGCAGCTGAACGAACTGGATCAGTCAAGCTGCCGCTCCTTACAACATCATCTTCAGGAGTATAACTTCCATCAGCAGCCAGACGGCGCCCTGCACGACTGCGAATCCGACCAGCAGCTTATTTTTTCGGACATGCAGCAGGATCAACTTCAGTCTGACCAGCAGCGCCAGCAAGTCGAAGCTTTATTGCAGGAAGCTGAGCATCAACAAGTCCGGCTCCGTTTTCCAGCTGATCAGCCACTGCAGCAGCAACCGACCAGCACCACGTCCTTGCTACAGCAGCAATTTACCTGGCCGCGACAATCGTTTGCAGCTGGTTTCTCGCAACCACCTGCAGCACCTGTACTATGCTCTGCACCCCCTCCTCTTCTTACCAGCTTACCAACTGTACCTTCTTTGTTTCAGACTCAGGAGTCCGCGGTTTCTTCCCAGCTCTTGGGCATTTTGGATCATCGGCCAGCAGCGTACGAAGGCACAGGATCCACCGGACTACTGTCCCTGCAGCAGCAACAGCAGCGACCAACTACACTGGTGCCCATGCATGTTCTCCCGGAACCCCCAGAAGCAGATCTACAGGTGATGCTGAGCTCGCTACCGGAGAAAGGCAAGCTTATGCAAGCCGTGATGGATGCGGGGCCGTTGCTACAAACGTTGCTGATGGCTTCTAGTCCCCAGTTGCCGCAGTGGCGTCATCCTCCCAAGCTGGGCTTGCAGGATCTGACCACCGGCCTGCAGCTGGAAGCTGTCTTCCCCAGCAGCTGTATGTCCTTTTCGTCTTCCACTTCTTGCGATTCCCAGACGACTGCTGCGATGAGCACTGGCAGCGGCATCATGCAGCAGCAGCAGGGAAGAATTCTATCGCAGCCTCCAAAGACGTCGTATGGCGGCGTGCAGCAGCACAGACCACATTTGCATCGTCTCTCTTCCTTGTCGTCGTCACACCCCAGCCGCATCATCAAACCCCCTGGAGCTGCTGCTACTAGTGCTCCTGCTGCAGCTGCTCATGTTTCCGCAGGGTTCAGCAGTGTGCAGCGTAGCTTGCGACGTGTGAATAGCATGGGACATTTGATGTCGTTGGAGAATATGGCACTCAACAACCAACCTCGAAAGTACACCAAGATCTACTGAAGAAACTTCTTCTTTTGTGTCAGACCGATTGATTTTGCTGCAGGAATCATCATGCATGGAGCAGCAGCAATTGCTGCACTGCTTGATCAACAATTCGCACCTCCTCGCTCCTCATGTTCCCAAGCTGCTCCCAACCATGATTTGTTTGCAAGGGAAAAAAGACTTACATGTGAACTCGCCTTTCTCTTCACTTCACAGTGCGTTGGGTAAACAAACAAACAAGTCCCAAGGCAACCCTAGTGCTTTGTTGGCTGCAGAGGGAAGTTGAGCAAAGCTGCATGCCTTCCATGCGCCTTAACATGACAGTAGTGTGTTGTTGGATAGTATTCATGATCATCTTAGTATTATTTTGTATCTGTTTCACATGACTAGTCACAACAAACAATCCACCACCCTCATGTGTTGTTGTTGTTGTTGTTCAAACCCAAAGCTTCTGCTGCAGCGACTGTTCTAAGACTACATCGTGTTCGTTTTCCATTTGGATTTTAGACGTTAATGTGCAGAATGTTGCTGCTGCAGGTGATGAGTAGGTACTCTAACTTTGATCATAGTAGCAGTAGCTGCAGCCCATCCAGGCTTCAAGGCATCAGATCATCAGCTTGATCAAAAGCCTAGCTTTCTTTCTTTCTTTTTCTGTTGTACAATTACACTCTTGATGCAAATTGCAGCTGGTGGTGGAGCTGATTAGGGTTTAGGGTTAGTGGCGTTTGTAGTTTGTACCTCAGACTACTCACATTTGAAACGTGAACAAGATTTTAATTCTCAAAATCTGCTGACTTCACGATTCCAGTAGTTCTTCTTCATGCAGTTATGTACTTATATTTCATGAATCTCATGTTTTGCATGCAAAAGTTTTGACTGGATTTGGAGGGAATTTTACTTTTGCAATTGAATTTTTTTCCTGCCATTGAATGAAGTACCTAGTTCTGTAGGTACGTCTGTATTATACTGCAGAGCTACTGGCTTGAGCAGCAATCAATGTTTGTGCGACACAGATCAAGGCGCAGCAGTTACCAGCAGACAGGCAAAAAATGGGCTAAAGTACTTCTTTTGCTGCATGCAGCAGCAGCAGCATCGGTTTCTGAAGCTTGCCTTCTTGTCCACCGACTCTTGTTCCAGACCTGACTTCTAACTAGTGCTGCAGGCAGCAGAAAAGCAGAACAGCTGATTGTTATAACTTACCCTCTGTGCAGCCTCTGATCTTTTCTTTCTTTCTTTCTTCCTGCACATCTGAGCATTTCTGAAGCTGCAAGTTCTGGCCTTTTCTAGACTGCAGCAAGCAGGGGCTTTGTTGGGTGTGAAGCCAGCAAGAGGGGCCCAGCTGCTGCAGTGCATCAATGCAAAAGTTGCAATTTGAGGGAGTGCAGTTGTAAAAGCGTCAATCAGTCTTTTTCTTTTAAAGGAATTTCTGTTTGTAGAAAAAAGTGACAATCATCGGTATGGAGATTTAGCCAAATCTGGCTATAAACCAGAAATAAAGTACAAATCTTCAATCATCTTATTATATGTTTGGCTTTCCTCACTTCTGGCAACTGAAAACCTCATAAATCACAGCATAAATGTGTAATCACATTTATGCTATGCCTAAGGCATTACTGAGATCAGACCCCCTGGGCTCCACCTCACAGGGGCCCTTATTCCAGCAATGCCCAAAGCCTGGGGCCTTACAAGGATGCCTGGGCCTTGGCTCCACCTCACAGGGGCCCTTATTCCTGTAATGCCCATGGCCTGGGGCCTTACAAAGATGCCTGGGCCTGATCCACTCGTCAAGATTAGTATCCATTTTACTAGAATTAGAAGATAATCAGAGGATCATCTTCCTGTGATCACCCCCACTAACTTAAATCTAGGGCACTAATCTTGTCATTTCACATGCTACCTGCTGCCAGAGCCAATTAATTATTTCAGAGCTAATTGAATTTGCCTTTGGCTTTATTAGCTCTGCCATTTAAGGGAGAGACTCCCAAGGGAACCCTGTAGTTTTCATGCGGTGCCCCATGTTTTGAGGAATGCTCCCCAAGTGTTAGTAGTAACACTGTTGTAGTCTGTGAGTGAGTATGTATTTTTGGGAACTTGATGCAACATTTCCTATTTTAAAAGAATTGTTGTTGGTTTGAACTTGCAATAAGGGGAGGGGGATTTGGGGTTTAGAGTTTCATGGAACATAATTTCCTAATTTGAACTGGTGTTGTTGGTTTGAGTTTTGAACTTGCAATACGGGCACTGGTAGAGTGAGTCTCTGCTTGTTTTTTAAGTCTCTTGAGTCAAGGTCTGAATCAGCATGTATGGAGCTTTACATCAGATATCAATCACTTGTAATCCAAGCAAAAATCTATTGCAGTGGTGTCTTTCTGAGTTGAACATTTTTCTTTCTTGTAGCAGGTGAATTCAGCTTATCTGTTGTTGCTTGTTTCATTCTATGGTGTTTTGAAGTTATTAACTTTGAGCTCTTGTGGGTGTCCTGCTTGGGCTTTCTTTCACCTTTAGATGGGTGTAAGTATCGGCTATGAGAAGAAGTGTGCCAAAACATTCAAGCTCACAGATTGTCACTGCAACAAAATGTTCAGTTCAAATAGACTTGGTTCTATATGAAAATGTAAAGAGGGATGTTGAGGGTTTAAAGTTTGAACCCTAAACCCTAAACCCAGATGCAACTGTCATGAGAAAATCATATATGCAAATTTCTGTGACACTTTTGCTTTTACATTTTCAGACCTTAATCCACAAAGTGCACAATCATATTGTTTGGGGTTACAATAGTTACCTGGAACCAGGAAGAGAGAGTGCATGGGCATGGTTCCCTTCTGCCACCTTAATTTGCCCAAGATGATTCCCTCAGAAACGCTGGCTTTCTTACGAAGGCTTCACATAGACTTCTTCCATGGGAACCCGAGGAATTGGATTTGATAAAAGGAGTTGAATCCCTACAGAGTGGTTCAACAACTTCACTGAGGTGCACAATTATGGCATCTCACGAGTCTAATTTAGTCCCAAATCTGGAAACACGAAGACAATTGCAAAGCTGAAGGAAGAACAATTGATTGACTAGAATCAAATGAAACTTTTTTTTTGTGTAAATGGAAGTTTTGTGCCTTGGATATGGGAAGTGTTCAATTTCTCTAGAAAAATATTTAAGGCTCCTAGAGTTGTTATCACTAGGTTTCAAGTGGGTTTGTGAATTTGCGTAGGTCTAATTGAGCAGATATTCAGTTGAATGGTCTTCAGCTCCTGCCTGAAGAGCAGAAGCTGGAGGTGATTTGCAGTAGCTACTTTGAAAAAGCCCGCAATCATGAACTCATGGGGGATGCATCAAAAAGTACAATTGCAATTTGCTGAGGATGTGTCTACATTTGCAATTGACAGTTGCTGCAGGGTATATGGATACATGTGTCTACAGTCACAAATCATTGCTGGAGGTCCATAATTGTGTCTTCAAATACAATTGCAAAATTGCTGTTGCTGAGTATGTGGATGTGTCTAGAACTTGCAATTGCTGGCGTCATTGTCACATCTACAAATACAAAATTGCAATTGCTGCCTGGGAAGCTGGGAAGCATCCAGGCATCCATTGCAGTTTGGCCTCAATTGGAACTGTCTAGTTGAGCACTGTCCTTGGACAGAACTGTACACACTTGCACTAGTAGCACCATTAAGGACTCATGAAATTCTCAATAGAGTGAATGACAAATAGAAGTTTAATCTAGCCTTGCCAATTCTTCATTGTATGCTTGAAGCTCAAGCTCAAGCATGCATATTCTTCCTGCACCTCCCTCACCACTTCATCAAGGAAACCCTAAACCTGTATACATAGCTTACTAATGTATTATAGTATCGTCTGTTGGTTGTACCTGCGCACACTGCAAAAGAAAGTCTCAGTAACTGGACTATCTTCCTTGATCAGCCAAAGTAATTTTGCACCAAAACCTAAGACATTTGTGCTAGCTCAGATATAACACCCTGAGTGCCATTAGAACTCAGGATGTAATTCCTACCCGGTGATCTCTATATGCTAATTTTTTGTGCTCAGCTGCATGATGCATAACAGATCATGTGTAAGTACTACAAATGTCACAAATGCAAGTAGCTACATGCATGCAGCATATAACATCTTCGTCAGAAATTAGTCGAAAGCTCTGCTTGCTCTACTGACAACGAACAAGAAGAAGAGCCTTAGAGCTGCAGATCCGGAACTAATTGTTGGTAGAGATGCAGTCAAGAGCTGCTGCTTCTTCGATGAAAAGATTCATCCCCGTTTCTACGACAGCGTCATGTAATATACGAAAATAAAACATTCACAAAAATATGTAATAAATATCTGGTAACCGAAATCACGTGCAGCGCCAGTTTTTGACGGGATTAAATCGCCTGGCAAATTGAAGCTCGACACACAAACGGTGGCCAATCCCGCTGATTTTCAGCGCGGCTGGCCGAGCGGAAGGGCGGCCAAGAGGTACCTAATTGGCGGTGCCGTCCGTCCATCACGACAGCTTTCTAATTCGCCGATAGGTGCCATTTTCTCCGCCAAACAAGCTGCTATCAAAAGGGGTCATCCTAGACGTAAGCGGCCGACGCGCCGCTCTTGCCGTTCGTTACATGATGCTAGGGTTACATGATGATTAGGGTTACATGACAATGCAAGAATTGCAAAGAAAACAGCTTCTTCAGATTGTTAAGGACTTCATCTTCCTTTTTCTGTAGCAAGCAGGCTGGCAGGCAGGCGAGCGAGATGTGAACTCGTCAGGATCTTGCACTACTGCACAACTGGCTAGATGCAAAAAGGTTCAAGACAATACCCCTGAGATCAAGGTCCTTAGAAGTCAATTCTACAAGGCATTTTGTTTATTATACTGTGGGAGGTCGCATTGTAATACGAAATTGAAGTTGGAAAAACTTGTGAAACCTGATGAGACCTCTACTCTACTGTAGACATGATAATTCCTGTGACATTCATGACTAGAGCTGAATCTTCAATTCTGCTTTGATGATTGCAGTGGAGTTTCATGAATTTGAGAAGAGAAATTCTCCAGGGCCAGCTCCATGACGATGATATGATGCTGCGAAAAACAGTATCAATGGAATCAAATCTACAACGTTGCTGGGATTAGTGTTGATTTTGTTATGAACATCCTGTACTCCCTGATCTCACAGATCCTGGACACAGAAACTTTCAGAACAAAATTCTACTTTGGCTCACCAGCATTTGCTAGGAGCCGCCTGGAAACCTTCCACTGTGTAAAATGAATCCCCAGCCTGCAACCCATTATCAGTTTGAGAGCTTCACTTTCCTTTCATGGTGTCAAAGGCTAAAACGTCCAACATGATGAGAGATCTCATGAAAGAGACTCTTAGATAATACAATAGCGCTGCTGCGAGCTTCAGTTTTAAGAAGATTATTGCAGAACAGGACACAGGGAAAGCATCATTCTTGGCCAGCAAATCAAAGAAGAGGAGCGGAGATCGAATTTAATGGACATTAACCACAAGCAACAAATTCAAAGAGAAGGGAAGATTGAAGACAATTGGCAACCATGTGGCAACAAGTCAAGGAGGAGAGGAGATGATCAAAGATCTTGTAAACCATGGCAACAACTCAAAGAGGAGGGGGGATTAAAGATAATTGACAACCTTGGCAACCTTGGTAACAAATCAAAGAGGAACCAAAGGTTGAATATTATTCATAACCCTGGCAACATATATGTCAAACAAAAGGTGAGATTGAACACCTTGGAAACAAATCAAGAAGAGGAGAGATTGAAGATTATTGACAATCATGGCAACAAATCAAACCTAAGGGGAGATTGAATTCATATTATTAACAACCTTAGCAACATATCGAACGCAAAGGGAGATTGAAGATATTTGATAATCTTGACAACAATATCAAGAGCATTTTCAGACATATGAAACCTATTAGTATGCATCATAACTAGATTTATGATACCTTCATGATATCTTGCTTCCAAAATCAATTGGTCTTCAAGGATGTTCAAATTATGCAAATTGATTTATTCCAAATGGTGACCCTTATTTAAAGGAGGAAAACATTCATAGTAGTGAATCTTGTCAACTCCTCCAAACGTGATCATGTTTGAACAAGAGAAAAATATCTTAACATAAAAACTTTGCTTGGACATATCAACTTAGTGATCAAAGACATTGTCATTCACTTTCCACACAAATTTTTTCAATCCATGCACCATATGAAAGGTTGAAGGTATTTCCCATGACATATATCAAGGAAAAAGTAGGACTTGAAAATTCATGCTAAATGAACGTTGTGTTTTGATTAAGGATTTAACAATGTTCGTATTCATAAACCTTTTAGGGAGATCTAAAATGAACATGTATTCTAACTAAAGATCATAGATTGTGTCATATTTGTTAATTAAAGAGTTAATGATCCTTTTCATATTAAACTTCCAAAAAAATATGATCACATTTATTTATGAAGCAAGGTAGTTTGTTTTGTTTGACACATTGAAATTTTCCAAACCATGGCACTTCATGTCACACTCTTGGTATCTTTGGAAAGCTTTCAATGAGTAGTGGTGCATTAACTTGGTTTGAAATTGTTTGGAGTTTCAGTGTGGAAGTTATTGACTATTGAACCATTTTTTCAATAAAAATTAAATTAAAATAAAATTGAAAATTGTATTGGAATTTGGAAGCATGTTTTATGTTTTTGGAAAACTTTCAACGAGTCAAATTTAATAGAGTTTATTTAACAATTTTTACACCTAAGGTCTTGAAAATATTGAATTTTTAATGGATTTTGTTGTTGCAAATTCAAAAAAATTACAAAAAATTAGGTTTCAAAAAGAAAATGAATTGAGCTTATTCACACTTGGGCCTATGGCATAGGCTGCAGTAGTTTTTGTGAAATATACAAGTTATGGTTTGTTCAAATTTGAATGTAATATCATAAATAAAAGATAAAATAAATACCATTGTTTGAATCAACATGTACATAAATAAATAATGTAGATACTCACATAACATCTTTGTCATTACACCAATTTTTTGAATTAAAGATGGTGTTAAACATTTGATAGCATAATAAAAATCATTGGCAAATGAAATTTTCACTTTATAACATCATCAACAACTTTCCTCCATGTTTCACAATCATCACAACAAAAAACGTTCAAATTTCATAATCATTATGATTTGTTTTTTGTTGCATTTTTCTACCTTCCTTCATAATCATTTCTCTATTATGCTTTTACCACACTTCTATTGCACCTTTGTTGCATTTCACAATCATTTTTCTATTGTGAGATTCACAATCATTTATTTATTATTATTATTTTGGTTATAACTTTTATGTTATTATTCTAATTGTTTATTTATTGCACACCACCATTATTAGAACATCATTTTCTATTTTTTTGCATCCACTAAATACCTCAATCTCTTCCTTTATTTTTATAATCCTCATACTTTACAAGTGCATTAGTTTGGAAGAGTCAACAATGGAAAATTTAAATTCATAGGATTATGCTAGAAACATGTGTGCAATGGAGAATGTGAAAGGAAAATGGAAAGGCAAAGGAACTGCAAGTCCCTCTCATTAGCATAACATCGATTCGAATCACAATGAAGTGATTGCATTGCTTAATTGCTAACAAGATGAACACATCATTATGCAATGTATAGTTGGTTCATGAGCCAACATGATACTTCTAACATAGAAGTGGAACAAAACATCAAAAGAATTACAAGCATTAAGACACAATTTCAAAGACACAAAAGAACAACAAGATGTGTAAAAACAAATAGAATCATAACTTGATGATGGTTAAAAAAAGACTTTCATTATCACAAGGTATAGGCCACAACACTTTCTATTGAAATCAAACAACAAAAGAGTGGAATAAGTTGCATTTGCCAAATCTACAATGGAATTGAAGCTTTCTAAAGAAAAACGAACATCAATGTTTAACAAGCAAAGGGATATGGAGTTTATGTGCAACTAAGGGAAAAACAATAACTCATTTCCCTCCATGGTCCAATTATTCTTTCATGTAAGACTTGTGTAGTAAGGATAATGTTTTAAAGATAACCAAGAAATTCAATAGTTCAATCAAAGTAGGAATCAATGAAAACATCCATAAAATGTGTTACATTGGGATGATTATTCATAATCTATTGGACCAAGCCAACCTTAATGTATTGTCATAATCAATTTTAATGATGTTCCAAATTATACAACATTAGGGAAAAACACCAAACAACCAATGCATGGTGCAACTACAACTCTCGAAAGCACAAGAGTTAACCAAAGTGAATGTTAGTCTTCATGTTAGTGATAAAGGTACAAACAAGAACAAGGTTATTGTGGATGTCATGGATCAAATCATGCAATTTAGCTAAACATTGACAAATTGTTCTTTAAAAATCAAAAGAAAAAATTAAGAAAAAAAAATCTCAAATATCTAAAGAAAAGGGATAACATGGTACTTTCAGATCTAAGCACTACAATGTGACATGCCTTCATCAAAGATAAAAAAGCTCATGCCTATGCCAATTATCCTATTTGAATTTTGATTTGGTGATCAATCACCAATGGTGAACAATTAGAACATTGTTGAAAAGTGACATATGAAGAATAGTAATTCAATTTGAGTTAAATTGCTATGTGCACATTGAACTTGATGAATTCAATTTAATTCAAAACAATTTGAATCATTGATTCAAGTTTCAATTCAATTCAAAGGAGTCTTGTTCATTTTCTATGTGCTTTGCCTATTGCCTAGAAATGTCTAAAGAATTTTTTTTTGGCTAGTTCCTAAAAATTTGTTACTTTCTAAAGTAGGTTTTGCCTCAATGGATTTTACATTCATCTTGTTGTTTTAACATCTTATTTTTACACCTTGGGAATTTGGAAGGTCTTCCTATTGTAGTTAAAACATCAACACATTCACATCTACATCCTTCCCATCTAAAATCAAGTCATACAACATGCAACAATGTGTGTAACAACATTAGGAAGGAAAAGAATATGAAGGTTGTTTTTTCAACAATAGTTTTTTGAAATTAGTTTTTAATATCCCAAATGCATTTTCAACTAGACTTCTCCCCCTAGAATGATGTCTATTGCAGAATGTTTCTAAAATGGTATGTTTGACATTTGCACTTTGTTTCTAGGGGGTCATCAACCATGGTAAAAAAAGATAGCCCTTTTCCCAAATGATGTAGGGACAAATGTCATTTTGAGATCCATTTTCAAGATTGAAAAGGCCTTCATAAATTACCTCAGTACAAGGTAAAGAATTGCAAAATTTTGGAGTTGTTCGTAGAACTTGGCAATCCTATAAACACATCTTGAAAACATTTTTCATGGCTGAAAATTGCTTGCAATTGCAAACTATGAAGTCTTTTGATTTCTAGGAAAAGTAATTTGCTGCGAACACATTTCAACTAGTATTTTGCATATGGAATATGTGCAATCAATTGCACCATGATTGAAGGGAGGCTACAAAACATTTTCACCCCTACCATGTGATTCAAACCAAATCTATTTGTTGTGACAATTAGATCTAATTTCTAGAGACCACATTAATAACAACAATGAACTCATGTAGAACCATGTTCATTAATGACTTGGAGCTATTGTAAATATTTCATTAATGTACAAATATTCGACTCCATGAGACAACCTATAAAGTGAGCATGATATTCCAATGCCAATAGGAATAATAAAGGTCTATACTTTCTATGAATTATTTCCATCAAAGGTTACAACTTCTTTATCATTTGCAAAACAACCTATCTAGTCATTTGGAAATGTTCAACCCACCCTTGAGAAAATTGACCCATGTCATATTGAGTCATGAGAAAATTAAAGTACCATGCAATATTTTTAATTTTCATCTAGTTTTCAATCTCCTTATTCATTAACAGTTCAAAATTGGAAAACATCCCAGATTGAAGCAAGATAACAAAAAAATTCATAGCTTGAAATAACAACTTCAAAATCTACCATAAGGTTCATTATTTCATTATCATCTTTAGAGCAAAGGTTTAGAATTGATCCTATAGTGGCAAAATGATATGGATAAATTGGATGAGTAGCATCAATTTCAATTGCCTCATCATATCACAAGACACAAACACATATTGACAAAATAAACTCTAAAAAACAAAATTAAAAAGCAATGAAATGTAACAAACAATAAATAAGAATGATCAAAAACATCATCAAAACTTCAATGCAAGCATAGAATACATCAAGAATGCCCTTGAAACTTCAACATAAGCATAGAAAGAAATCAAAAGGAAATGCAAGCATTGAATGCATTAAGATTGAAGAAAATTGTAAACTTGAATGCATTAAAAGTGAAGAAAACATTAATTAAAAACAAAGAGCAAAGAAAACCATAGGGGAGGTCAATTCCATGTATTCCAAACGATGTGCAAAACCATATAAAGTGCAACTTATTTAAAATATACATAATTTATAAATTATTGTACTCAATTGTAAATAAGGTGCTTATAATTCACTATGAAAATATACTTAAAATATATGTATAATATTTTTAAATCTACCACAATACACCAAAAATATTCCATTATTTCATATCATATTTAAAAATACCCATTTATTTCAACTGTTTTCTAAAATATACAAGGAGTGACCTCCTAAAAAAACAAAAAAACACAAAATGAAAAAAACATTGAAAGCATAGATCAAAGAAAACACCAACAATATTGGTGAGAGTAATGGGATATGAGGGAACAAGAAAAGCACACATTGAAAAATGAGAAAGAACAAGAAGAAGAGACATTAGAAATGACAAAAGAGCTTTTATCAAAATGATGACACCACATTTAATAGATGTTGATAACAAATTTTAAATGATTCATCATGAATATAATGTTTGATGAAATTAACCTATGTACCTAGTCACAAAAAGCTACATAAGTTTGAATGGTGATAAAATAACATTTGAGTTAATAGGTACTTGTGGGTAATCAAAAAATATTAACATGTCATTGACACCAATTAAAACCCTAACACCACCCTATACCAATCTTTTATTGATGTCTACTAACTTTAGGTTTGAATTGGCCTACATCAAAAAAATTACCTACTTTGGAAGAATTTGAATCCAAGTTTGTTAATTGACTCTTCATTTCATTAAAACTTTCTAAAACAAGTTTTGTTATCAACATTGAGTCTTGCCTTCAATCAATTAGGACTCAATGTTGTTAACAAAACTTGTTTTTTTAAAAATCCAGAGTTGAAAAAAGTTTCCAAACCTTAAAAACAACAAATTTCTTTTGATCTCATGATTCATTTATAACAACATTTGTCAACCTTCCAAAACAAAATCAATTATAACAGTCAAGTTATGGACGTTGCCTTCATTAATGAATGTTGTTGTAAACATGGATAACATTTTCAAAAACAATATTTAAACACTCAAGAGAATCAATAAATTCAAGTTTTTTTTTGAAATTGCAATAGGTAAAAAAATTGAAAAATAGAGGTGAATTTGCTTCAAGATTTATTAAACTTTTTATAAAAACAAGAATAATGAAATAGTTACCTAACCTACATTCCATAACAAAATGGTTTAAGATTTAAAATAAAATTGATGTTTCAATGATATCAATAGATCTTTCATTTCTAAAAGGACTTACACAATTTTTTTGAATATAACTTATGGATACATCTAGTTACTTGTTAAATTGATGTTGTATAAGAACCCATAGATTGACATAATGGAACACATTACAATTGATTAAAGGTGGATGTAAAAAGTGCTAGTTAACATGATGTGATGGAAATTTGAATTTCTGATTGTTCACAAGGTAAATAGGGACCTCCCAACCTTGGATTATTGGTTTGGTTAATTAACAATTAAAAAATATAATGTCAAAATCATTTATTTTATTTTCACTACAAAAAGATGTGCCACTTATAAATAAATTATGGTAACATCTAAAAATAAAGGTTGGGTAAATGCATGGTAGGGTGTACACGAAAGCATTGTTAGAAGGTCGTAGTTTTTAGAATAATAAAAAATTTGATGTGGTTTTGTAGGTATTTAAAAATTATTTAACAATAGAATTTTGTAATTAAAGGTGGTGAATGTATATTAATTTATCATTATGTTGTGAAATCAATGCACATAAGAACAAAAATTGTTTTAAAGGAAATTTTGCGCCACAATGACATCAAAAAACCCAATGCATACTTTACCATAAGGTCAATTTCATCAATAATTAATAATCCTCAAAATAATGTAATGAAATTTAGTGAAAATAGGAAGTTAACATGTTGAAAATCATCATAATTATCATAAGCTACACTCTGGATGATTTCACCACTCATATCATAATATTATAATAGATGATGGCAAAATTTTAATTAAATTTTAAAGATGAATTCATATTTTCAAAAAAAATAAATTATTTGTTTTGTCAATGTGGAAACTGACCTTAGGCTACAAAAAATTACAAAGGATTCTTTGAGGTATAATAGGATAAAATCACCACATTTTGAGGGATTTTTTTTGAAGTTACCATATTTAGACAATAGGTTCTTAGAGGTTACCAAACATAACAAGATTCTAAAACCTTTCTACTTGCCTCTTTGACCTATGGCCAAATTTGGTTAATTCTTTTTCACAAAAAAATTTTCAAATCAAGGACTGCCATTTTAGTTGTAAATGACAATATTTTAATCATTAATGACACATTTAGTTTCAAAACACACAATTGTTTTGGATAAGTGGCAAAATAAAACCAATCACAAAAGACATGACATGGCCTTCAAATGGCACCCAATTGTAATGGTAGTCGCATAACTCTCATGATTATGGGTGGATTTGTCATCCATTATTTTAGACAATCATCCTTTTGATGTAACATTTGCTTGTTGTAAGATTATGTGACTATTGTGATTGACAATTGTTTATACGATTACAATATGCTAAACCAAATGGTGCCATGTGTTCATGTGTAGACAATGATGATGTAACCATGTGGCATTTTGTGGTAATGTGGGGGCTGGGGGAGTCTACCATCCTAACTTAACCCTATGCAACTTAAAAATGCAAGTCTAGGTTAGGGTATTGAAAAACCTAAGCTTAGGAAACTTAGTCTACCTAAACTTAGCCTAACTTAACAAAGGCAACCTAGGCCTAGCTTAAGTAACCTAGTTGGGGTCATTTGTGATTGGGGTTCCAAAAAACAATCTTTATTTTTTAAAGGATTAAAGTTCAATGTTGAATATTTGTTCTATCTAAATTATTGCAATTGTAATGGATTCTTGTATGCCAATAGCTAAAATGATGTCTTGTAATGTTTTACAATATTTTGGATATTATGCAAATGTCTTCTTGAGTCCTTTAAACTAACTATATCAATTGTTTTAACTACATTTTTAAAAAGATAATAATGAAAAGGAATGTATGAAATCATGCAATTGAGTTCAAATTTTTCGTATAAAACAAACATGTTTCCCTTTATGCACATACATATTAAATGGGTGAATTTGATGAAAAAATAAATCAAATGAAATTTTTTAAAACAAAGGTTGGGGTTGGGGGGGGGCGGGGAGACAATGAATGTTAAAATTTTACATCACTTTCATCAAACAAACTATTGTTTGGGATGTATGAAGTAAGCCTAAACTTTTTTTCCTTGCCTTATAACCTAACTTTTTTAATATGCATATATTTAAGCAATTATAGTATATCAAAATTATATATATATATATATATATATATATATATATATATATATATATATATATATATATATATTTGA
>Ga0116231_10004287_pt1 | contig 28962 bp, 27 predicted proteins | sample S1TSphgellanicum_2_FD_89695 | JGI IMG/M metagenome (GOLD analysis project Ga0116231, IMG submission 89695) | Host-associated microbial communities from peat moss isolated from Minnesota, USA - S1T2_Fd - Sphagnum magellanicum MG | ecosystem: Host-associated > Plants > Peat moss > Unclassified...
GCTGACCCGTGTCCGGCGGCGCTCGGTCATAATGGTCATAGCCGATTTGTGCGAGCACGGAGATTCCCGGCAGATCCGTGAGCCAAACCGTATTGCGCTTGTAGTCGTCGATGTCATTGACCAGCGGCGGCCGCGTCGTCAGCGTATAGCCGGTCAGTTTAAACCGCCGTCCGAATGGCGTGAGCTCGGGAGGCGCCGTGTGGCAGGCCTCGCAGGCTAAACCCGTCTGCCTCGCGAATGGTGGGATCGCCTTTGCCGGCTGAGCAACGAAGATCAGCGATGATCCGCCTAGAATCCACATGGCGGCTACGGCACCGAGTCGTAACAGCCTCACAGCATCCCCCCTTGCCCTGAAGTCGAAATCAACAAAAGGATGGAACGTATCTTCGTCATTCGTGAAGCCCCCCGTTTTCGCTCGTATCAGCCCAGCATTCGAGACGGATTCTTTCGTCGCTATGCGCAGCCTCAAGGCCGCTCTTGTGTGCGTCGATCTTGTGGAGCAAACTTGCAATGGTCCCGCGGGAAAGTAAAACGAGGATTTCAACACACCATCTTTTGAATTCTTTATGTCTCGTGGCGTCGATGCGACGTCAGCATTGAACGCAGAGAGATAAGAGTTGAGAATTCGGCGGCAGGGATCACGGACTTCCGTCCGTCCTGCGGTCGTCTGGGAAAATCACGTGATTTACCGGCCTATAACTACAACGACGGCATGATTTGGGGGCGCTGCCCGCGAGGAGTACTGCGATGAAGTTTGCTTTTCTCTTGACCTGTCTCACTGTTTTTTCCGGCGAGATTTGCGCCGAAGCGACAGAACCGTGTGCGGGATTGGACGGCGCCGGCTTGACTCAGTGCCGCAGCAATCAGGAGACACTGCGACTGCAAAAGCAGCTGGAACAACAGCTTCAACAGCAACAGGAGCGGCAAGACCAGCTCGACAAACAACAAAAAGAAGTGCAACAGCAATTAGAAAGCATGCGACTGCAAAACGAGAGTCTGCGCAAACAGCTGGAGGCTGAAGCAGCGAATCCGCCCCCGCGGGCAGTCGCGACGGTTGCGACGAACGCTGCGAAGAGTGAGGAGCTCAAGGTCTGGAAGTCGCAGAATCCTTGGTTCGGCTCAGACTATGTCAGGACACAGTTTGCAATGCGTTACGTGAAGCAACTTCAGAAGGACCGCCCGGATCTTGCCGGTCGTGAATTGCTCGATGCCGTGGCGACCAAGGTCAATGAAACCTTCGGTGCACGGCATTAGTGCCCAGAATCGCCGTACCCGGCACGCGCACCGATCGCATAAGGCTTAACCGGACGAAAGGTTCGGTGTAACATTGCGCCGCCGAGGCGGCTGAGTACGGCCAATTCGGCGTTGGGGGGCATCAACATCACGCCAGGGACTTAACCGCGTGAGTACTAATAATCAGGAACTGCTGCACCGGTTGGCACCGCTCGCGATCCACGATTCGCGCAGCATGGCGCATCGACAGAAATTTTCGTTCGTCTCGGCTTTCGTGGCCCGCAGGACGGAAACCATCCAATCCATCAACATGCCGGTCGCTGGGTTGCTGGTCGTGTTGGAGGGAGTCAAGAGGCTCGGATGGGCGGGCCGAACCTTCAGCTATCTGCCGGGCCAGGCTTTCGCGCTGCCCACCCGCGCCTACGTCGACGTGGTCAACGAGCCGGACCCGCGTACCGGCGTCTATCGAGCGCTATTCCTCGGCTTCTCGACCGAACTGCTGACCGAGGCGCGCCGGCGCTGGTCGACTCTGGCCGCGGGACACGTCGCGGTCGATCCGACCGTCCTCATCAATCCGGCGCTTGCCTCCGCCATTCTCCATACCAGTGAAGCGCTGGCCGGCGGTATCGCGGTTTCTTGCCGGGTCACCGAACAGCGCATCCTCGAAGTTTTGTTGTTGATGGCCGAATCCGGGGCCGCGCCGCTGCGCCCGGACATCAAGTCCGGTTCGATCTCGGATGCCGTGCGCTCGCTGGTGCGCGATCGGCCCGGACATGCCTGGTCGGCCGCATCGATCGCGGCGGAATTGTGCAAATCCGAACCGACCATGCGCCGACTGCTGCGCCAGGAGGGCTCGAGCTTTCGGCAAATCGTCGCCGAGGAGCGCATGCGGGCGGCGCGTCTGGTGCTGCTGTCCGGGAATAGCACGGTCGCGGAAGCGGCGGCCGTCGCCGGCTACGATTCCCTCTCGCATTTCTCGAAGCGGTTTCACGAAACCTTCGGTTGCATGCCCTCCCAATGCCGCGCCGTCGGCGAGATCTCCGCACTGGACTGATCCGCCGCGCCTCGGGGTCTGCCGCGGCAAATTGATTGAATGCGGCGCACAAATGATCGTTGCGGGCCCGGCATCGCAAATGATCGCGCGATAGGGTCTGCCCACACGCCCCCGCTCGCGAGACGGGGAATAAGTTGCCGCAACAGGCAGCCGTTGGGAAAACATGGGGAGAGCACGCTTGAACAACTGCAGCGCAGCCGCGCATTTTTCGATCCAAGTCTTCGTCGCCGTGGCTCTGGCATGCGGGTTTGCGGGCGCCGCGCTCGGCGACGCGCCAGCCGATGCAGCCACCGCCGCGCAATCGCCGCCTGCCGACGAGAACACCGGCAGCTTGGCTGAAGTCATCGTCACGGCGCGGCGCCGCTCCGAGGATGTGCAGCGGGTGCCGATTTCGATCGCCTCCTTGAGCAGCGAGGATCTGCAGATTCGCGGCATCGACAACGTGGAGCAGTTGGATCACACGATCCCGAATTTCTCGCCTGCGCCCTACAATTTCTTCGGCACCGAGCAGGCCAGTTTTCGCATGCGCGGCGTGCCCGCAGTCGGCGTCTACGTGGATGGCATCGCCTACCAGGAGGAGTTCGGCTTTTTCTCCGACCTCGTGGAGATGGACCGCGTCGAAGTGCTGCGCGGGCCCCAGGGAACGCTGTTCGGTAAGAACAGCATGGGCGGCGCGATTCAGTTCATCACCAAGGAACCGGCCGATCAGTTCGGGACGCGGGTTTCCACCACGGTCGGCGACTACCACCGCTTCAACATTTCGGCCGCAATGGATCTGCCTTTGAGTCCGACCCTGCTGACCAAGATCACCGTGGCCAAGGTGACGCGGGACGGTTATCTGCCGAGCGTGAGCGTCGACCAGTCCTTCGGCAGCCAGAACAACCTGCTCGCCCGATTCGACGTTCTGTGGAAGCCCACGGATGATTTCAACGCACGATTCATCATCGAAGAGAACGATCTTGGCACCAATGGCAACCCGACCACGGATTGGGGTCTCAGCCCATCGTGTGCGGGTTATCCCGTCGATCCCAACCTCACCTGCCTCTATAACGGCGCAAGCAAGTACGGCGCGCCCCTCAAGGTCAATCAAGCCTGGGTGTATGGGGCGAGTAATACCTGGCTGACCGCCGGCAACTACAATGGCCCCGAGCTCGATACCGACGCCACCAACTACAAGATGATTCTGAACTACCGTTTGAGCGATATTTGGGCGGTGAAGGTGCTCGGCAGTGCGCGTGATGTGAAGAGCGAGAGCTTCGAGGACTTCACCAACATCCCCTACCACATGTTCGAGGGTGAGAACACCAACAACATTCATGAGGCAACAGGCGAGGGCCAGCTCCTCTACAGCGGCGATCAGCTGACGGGAACCACCGGCATCTACTACTACAACGATTTCCGGCGCTGGCTCCGGGAGAACTGGTTCGGCAATGACGTGGATCTCGCCGTGAGCCCGGCCAATAACGCCGATGCCAAGGATTTTCTCGGCATACCGTCGTTCGTGCCGGTACCGCAGTTCATCCCCAACATCGATACCTTGTTCTTCTACCATATCCACGGCTTGGCCGGCTTCAGCGAGTGGACCTACAAGATCACCGACAAGCTGAGCTTGACGGCCGGTGTGCGTTACAACAGGGACACGGCCGAGGTCGAGGGTTTCGAGCCTGAGCAGCCGATCCCGGCGCTATGTTGTGTGCCCACGACGAGCCTCGCGACGAATGGCGCCGGACCGGTCTACGGCGTATCGAATGGTGTGTACACCGACACTGCGCCGCGCTTTTCACTGCAATATCAATGGTCGCCGACGGTCATGACCTATGCGACGTTCGCCGAGGGGTTCAGCGCCGGCGGCGGCACGCAGACCCCAACGGGCGTACAGTCGTATGCGCCCGAAAAACTCAAGAACTATGAGCTTGGGCTGCGTTCGGATTGGCTCGACCACACGCTGCGCTTCAACACCTCGCTGTTCTACAGTTTGTATACCAATGTCCAGGCCAATGAGAACGAGGGTTTCGATAATGTGACGATCAATGCCGGCAAGGGAACGGTGCGAGGCGCGGAAGTCGAGGGGCAATGGCTCATCACCCGGGCGTTGCGCATCAATTATGGCTTGGGCTTTCTCAACACCGGTTACTCCGATTACCCGGCCGACAGTGGAATCATCCTGGGCTCGCCGTTTCCGTACGCACCGAAGGAGACGGTCGATGTCGGCGCGCAGTACGACACGCCCCTGCCCAACAACGGCGGCGCCGTGACGCTGCGCTTGGATGAAGGCTGGACCAGTTGGGTAGTGACCGGTTCCGACAGCAGCGGCGTCACCATTCCGTCCTACGGTCTGTTGGGCGCGAGACTGGTTTATCGCCCGCCCAACACCAGCAAGTGGGACGTCCAGCTCTTTGGCTCCAACCTGCTCGACAAGTACTACCGGCTAACCGGCTACGACATCCCGTCCTTGGGACTCAATACCGGCACCGTAGGGTTGCCGCGGATGTATGGGCTGACCATCAATGGCAGATTCGAATGACTAAGACGCGCAGCCGGGCCTTCCATGGCGCTGCTTGGGCAGCGTTGGGATTCGCTCTCGCGCGGGCGGTCGCCGCGGACCCTGCCCCGACGCCGACGCCGACGCCGACGCCGGCGGCGGACGCGCCGCTCAGACTGACGGTGAAGGTCGGCGGCTTGTCTACGGACGGACGACTGCCGGCGAGCGCGGCGTATTGCCCTCCGGCCGGTATGGATCCGGCCGAGTACGACATCAGCCCGAGCGTCTCGTGGTCCCAGGGTCCGCCGGCCACTCGTTCCTACGCGCTGCTCATGACGGATCTCGATGTGCCCAAGGATCTGAGCGCGATCAACAAGCCCGGTGTGGTGCTCACCGCCGAGACGCCGCGGGTTCCATTCGTTCATTGGGTCCTGATCGATATTCCGCCGACGATCACCCACCTGCGCCGGGGCGAGGAGGGCGCCGCCTTCGTGCCCAAGGGCAAACCGATCGGCCCCACCGACCACGGTCTGCGCGGCGCCAACGTATACACGCACTACTATCCCAAGGAGTCGCCGCTCGCCGGCCCGCGTGGCGGCTATGACGGCCCCTGTCCGCCACACAACGATTTGCTCGCGCATCGTTACGTCACCCAAGTGTATGCGCTCGACGTGCCGAGCCTGGGGCTGCAGGGAATGTTCTTCGGCGAAGATGCCATTCGCGCCATGCAGGGCCACGTGCTCGCAGTCGGCGAGGCGGATGCCGTGTATTCGAGTGCACCTTAGACTCTGCTCGGCGCCCGCGCCACCCGGTTTGCTGCGCCGAACGAATCCATGCTAGCGTGACTCTTTACATAATCCGCTCGCAGGGAGCGCAGCATGAAAAAAATCTGGCGAGTCACGGGCTGGATCGCGCTCGGTTCAGGCCTCCTCGTCGCCTACGGTGCCTACCGTACGGTCTGGGGTAAGCCCTTCACGCTCAACATGCTCGCCAATCGGCAGGCGCTCGAATTTCTCGTCGACAACCCGGAGCTGTTCACGCAGATCGGCGTCGCGGACGGTACGATCCTCGATCGCCATTCGGACAAGCTGGCGGCCGTGGGCGTGGTGAAGCGCGACGCCGATTACGCGCAGGCGCAGAAATTCCTCGATGAGGTGCATTGGTTCGATCGCAGCACCCTGAACCGACAGGACCAGATCACCTACGACATCTTGAGCGATTTCTACGGCACGAGTCTCGGCTATCGGCGTTTCGACTGGCTCTCGTCCGAGGGACTTTATCCGATTGCGCCGATGTGGGGCACGCAGGTCGCCCTGCCGAACTTTCTGCTCTCGAGCCATGTCATCAAGAACGAGAAGACCGCCCGCAACTACGTCAAACGCCTCGCAGCGACCGGTGCGAAACTCGACGCTGTGACCGCTGAAACCGAGCGCCAGGCGAAGCTCGGTGTCGTTGAACCCATCGCCCTGCTGGAGAAGGCCGAGATCGGCATTGCCGACACCTTGAAGCCCAAACCGCAAGACAACCCTCTCGTGACGACGTTCGTCGAGCGTATGGACAAGGTACCGAGCCTCGACGCGTCGCTCAAAGCGGATCTCAAGCAGCAAGCGATCACGGCTGTCGGCAAGGATATCTATCCGGCCTATCGACGCATGACGGCCGCGCTCGATGCCCTGAAACCACGTGCGGAGCAGCAATCGGACGGCGTCGCTCGCCTGCCCGACGGGCCCGCCTATTACGCCCTCATGGTCAAGCAGATGACGACGACCGACTACACACCGGAGCAGATCCACACGCTCGGCCTGAATGAAGTGACGCGCATCGATGCCGAGATGAACACTCTGCTCGAGGCGCAAGGTCTCAAGGACGGCACGGTCGCCGCGCGTATGCAGACGCTAGCCAAGGACCCGCGGTTTCTATTTCCGAACACCGACGCGGGCCGCGAACAGATGCTCGCGCGCTACCAGCAGATTCTCGACGAGGTCAATGCGCGCATGCCCGAATATTTCCGCACGCTGCCGCCAGGCAAGCTGCGCGTCGAGCGGGTGCCGCTCGCGGCCGAGAAGGGCTCGGCGGGCGCCTATTACGAGGGCGCGGCCATGGACGGTTCACGACCGGGCAAATTCTTTGCGAATCTGCGCGATCTCAACGAGACGCCGACCTGGGGCATGAAGACGCTCGCCTATCACGAAGGCATCCCGGGCCATCATTTCCAGATCTCGACCGCCATGGGTCTGAAGAACCTGCCCTTGATCCGCCAGCAGACGCTCTACAGCGCCTACGCCGAGGGCTGGGCGCTCTATGCGGAACGCTTCGCGGCTGAGATCGGCATGTACAAGGATGATCCTTGGGGCGACCTTGGCAGACTGCAGGGGGAATTGTTCCGCGCGGTGCGCCTGGTCGTCGATACGGGTCTGCATGCACAGGGCTGGTCGCGCCGACAGGCGATCGACTACATGGTGAACACGACGGGCATGTCGGAGGGAGAAGTCGTCTCGGAAGTCGAACGTTACATGGGACTACCGGGCCAGGCCTTGGCCTACAAGGTCGGGCAACTCAAGATTCTCGAATTACGCGAGCGCGCGCGGCGGGAACTCGGCGACCGCTTCGATATCAAGGCCTTTCATGCGGTCGTCCTCGAGAACGGCGGCGTACCGCTCACGGTGCTCGAACAGCTCGTCGATGAATGGATTGCGGCGACGAAGGCGTCGCAGCCGGCAAGTCAAGCCGCGCAGGTCACGAAAAGAGTCTCGCAAACAACGGCACCAGGATGGCCGTCATGATGCCATTGAGCGCCATCGCGATACCGGCGAAGGCACCGGATACGTCGCTCACCTGAAAGGCGCGAGCGGTGCCGATACCGTGGGCCGCCACACCCGCGGCAAAGCCTCGAGCCTGCTTGTCGCGTACCCTCAAGGCGTTGAACAGCGGCGTGACCAGAACCGCACCGATGATGCCGGTCAAGATCACGAAGACCGCGGTCAAGGACGGCAGCCCGCCGATCCGCTCGGTGACCGCCATCGCGATCGGCGTCGTGACCGACTTCGATGCCAGGGATTTCATGGTCATGACATCCGCACCCGCCAGCCATGCCACACCCACACTCGAACCAATCGCGGTGAGCGAGCCGGCAAGGAGTGCCGCGAGCATGGGGAGGAACAGGCGGCGGACCGATGCCAAGTGAGTATAGAGAGGGACGCCGAGCGCCACCGTGGCGGGCCCCAGCAGGAAATGCACGAACTGCGCGCCTTGGAAATAGGTGTCGTAAGGGGTATCGGTGGCCAGCAATAAAGCGATCAGTGCGATCACCGCAATGCTCACCGAACTCACCAGCGGATTGCGTCCGCTGCGCTCGTGCAACCAATGGGCCCCGATGTAGGCCCAAAGGGTCGCAGTCAGCCACAATAGCGGCGATGTGCTGAGGTATACCCAGATGCTGGCTATGGCAGGCCGCATCAATCCATCTTGCCCGATGCCACGGCGGCCGCGGGGGTCGCACCGGTCAGCCGCGCGACCGCGACGAATACCAGCACGGTGACCATCAGGGTCAACAAGGTGCCGATCAGCAACGCAGCAAGGATGGGCAGCCATTGCGCCCGGAGCTGGTGGATGTGCACCATCACGCCGGTACCAGCAGGAATGAACAACAGGGACAGGTGCGTCAGCAGCCCACTCGAGGTTCGTTGCATATCCGCCGGGACCTTCCCCCGCCAGCTCAAGTAGCAGACCAAGAGGATGAGACCGAGCACCGGGCCCGGTATGGATACATTGGCGATGCGGACCAGAAACTCGCCGATGAGCTGGCATAGCACAAACAGTGAAAATGCGACGATCATGACACTCCGATCATTGCGCGGCTGCCGGACTCCTCGCGACCTCGGGTAGCGGCCCTCCTTGGTAGCCGGGAATGATCACTCCGACGTTGTCTTGGGTGAGTCTTTGGCCGTCAAAGAACTTCCAGGAGTCGCCGAAATCCTCCGATACACCGACGAAGAAAGCCTTCAACGAGGTATCACGGCCATCGGACATCAAGTCCATGTCGTAGGGAATGAAAATGTAGGTCTTCTCGCGTATCACGAACGGCTGCCCAGCCGTGCCGAGTTCGAAGCGGGAGTACTGGGCATGCACCGATTTCATCTCTTGATAGAGTTTCGCGACCAGCCGGTCGAGTTGCTCGCGCGCCATTCCCTGTGCTTCGAGGTTCTTGGTGTAAGTCAGGGAATTAGCGCAAGCTGCGTCAAACGCTTTCATGCAATCCACCAATCGTCTTGCATCGCGGGTGGCTGCCGCGGAAAGGTCGGCGGCGGCCAGATGAGCCGAGGAGAAGACCATCGCTGCGCCGACCAGCGCCTGACACTTGCTACGCATCCCGACACTAAACCACCGGCGGCGGCGCGCGTCAAACCGGGAGTCGCGCCCCAAGAGGCCGGCGGCGACGGTGCGGTTCTACCCGGGCATGAGCATGCGCACAGCGGCCGCGCCCATCACCAGTACCGCGAGCGCGCCGAGTACGCTGACGGCGATGACGCCATAGAAAGCCCGCGCGTCGGATGCCCGGCGCTCGAGACCCCACTGCCATTCCATGGCTTCCGCGTTCGTGACGCCGCTGACGTGCAGCGTGACGGCCGTTGCGAGAATGATGCAGTAGGCAGTCACATCGGAGTAGAACATCCCGCTCCACGTTTCCCAGTTGATCCGCCGCAATTCCGCGGCGGCGGCCGCGGCATGGACCACAGCGACGGCGTTTGTCTGTACGCCGGGATGACTCAGCGAGACTGCATGTCCCCCCATCCGCCGCCCAGCGCTTTGAACACGGCGATTTGATCCTGGATCAAGGCGGCATCGGCGGCCGCAAGCGCGGCATCGAGCCTCACCAAGGATTCTTCGGTGGTCAGCAAATCCAGGTTGCTGACGGAACCGGCCCCGAATTCGGCCGCCGCGATGTCGAATGCGGTGTGGATCCGGTCGCGCGCCGTGCCGAGCGCCTGGGCGTTGGCGAGTGCAGCGCCGTAGAGGCTCAAGGATTGCTCGACCTCCTTGAGCGCCGTGAGCACCACGCCATCGAATGCGGCGAGCGCCGCCGCCTGGGCGGCTTTCGCCTGTCGCACCCGCGCGCGCGGGCCCGCCATGTTCGGAAAAGACCAGCTCACCGCAGGGCCCACTCCCCAGGTGCGACCGATGGAGGTGTCCAACTGTGAGACCTCGGGCGCTGCACCGCCAACCAAGCCGACCAAGCGGATGCTGGGATACAAGTCCGCGGTCGCGACACCGATTTCCGCGGTCGCGACGGCGAGTTGCCGTTCGGCCTGGCGCACGTCCGGCCGCCGGCGGATCAGCGTTGTACCGTCGCCGACCGCGATCGGCGCGGGCAGTCGCGGCGGCTTCTTGCAGTCCTCGAGTTCGTGCGGCGCCTCGCCCGGCGTGCGACCGAGCAGCGCCGTCAACTCGAACAGCGCCGCGCGTCGCTGACCCTCGAGAACGGGCACGGCGGCTCTGACCTGGGCATCGAGCGCCTGGGCGCGGGTCACATCGAATACGGAATTCGCCCCGGCCTCGTGGCGGCGCTCGCTGATGCGTGTTTGCTCGGCGACGATCGCGAGCGAGTGCCGCGCCACCTCGATTTGTTCGCCGAGCGCACAGATCGCTGCATAGGCACGAGTGGTGTCGGCCGCCACGACGACCCGGACGCTGTCGCGGGCTGCGGCGACGGCATCCGAGCGTGCAGTGGCGGCCTCGATGGCCCGATGCACTCGACCGAACAAGTCGATCTCGTAAGCCGATTCGAGCACGTCCTCGAACAACCAGGTGTTCTCGGGTGCGTGGCCACCGAGTTCGAGAATCTCATCGGTGACGGCGTCGCGGCCATAGATCCCGCCGGCCGATACGGCCGTCGTCGGATAACGGTTCGCATGCACGGCCGAGACCACGGCCCGCGCTGCTGCGAGATTCGCGTCCGCGGCGGCCAGCGTCCGGTTCGCCTGCAAGGCCTCCTGCACGAGTCCGTCGAGCCGCGGGTCGTCGTAAAGATGCCACCAGGCATCGGGTGCCGCGCTCGCGCTCTCGGCAGCAGAATCGATCGAGACCAGCGGCGCTGTGGCGCCCGGCGGTAAGGGCGGCGCATGATAGTTGGGGCCCACCTGGCAGGCCGACATCAGTACGGCAAGCGGGGCGCCAAGCACGGCCGAAGCCGCGTAGCGCCGAGCCGAGTGGCGAGGAGCCGCGTGGCGAGGAGCCGCGTGCGAGCTGCGCGTTCGCGGCATCATGGCGACTTCGATGCTCGCGGTCGAAACAGCGGCGGCGCCGATGCCGGTCCTTGCGGCGGCTGGCGCCGGGACACCGCGATCAGCAAGGCAAGCGCGGTCAAGATGCCCACCGCGATGAAACCGTCGATGACGGCCTGAGTCGTCGCTGCCGCGCGCACGACATTGCCGAGCACCAAACCGCCGCGGGCCGCGGCGCCGCCCGGGTCGAGGCTTCGGGTCGTGACGGCGCCATAGGCGCGGATGCGCTGCAGGACCTGCGGATCGCCGGCTTGCACGTGCTGGCCGATGAGGTTCGAGGCGATTTGTTCACGCACGCGCGTCAGTGTGGTGACGAAGGCCGTACCAATTTCTCCGCCCATGAGGCGCGCCGTTTGCAGCACGGCGCCGAAGGTGAGTGCATCCTTGGGCTGCAGATGCAGGATGCCGAAAAACACGACGCCCGAGAGCGCAAAGCTCTGGCCCACGGCCTGCAGGAACGAGGAGGGCAGGAACTGATCCGAACCCCAGGTGGGGGTCAGGCCGTACGCGACCATGAGGCAGGCCACGCTGATGAAGATGAACCCGATCGAGGCGACCAGGCGCGCATCCGTACGCCGCAGCATCAACGCGGCAAGTGGACAGAGTATCAGCTGCGGTACCGCGATCCAGATCAGCGTCTCGCCGACCTCGAGTGCTCGAAAGCCGCGCACCGCGCCCAAATACAAGGGGATCAGATAGGCCGTCGAGAGGATCGTCAAGCGCAGGAAACCGATCAGCAAGAACTGGCTCGGCATCGGCGCGCCGAACACGACCTTGAGGTTCAGCAGGGGCTCCGGGGTCAAGGCCTCGTGGATCAAGAAAGCCGCCAACAGCAACACGCCTCCGGCCATCAGACCCGTGATCAGACCAGAGTTGAACCAGTCGAGCCGGTTGCCTTGGTCGAGTGCGGCATAGATCAGCGCCAGTCCGGCGCCGCCCGCCAGAAGTCCAAAAATATCGGCCGGCGGACGCGTGGTGATCGGCTTGATTGCCATGCCGCGGCGCAGGCACAGGGACATCATCAAGGCGAGCGGCACGTTTTGCCAGAAGATCCAGCGCCAGGAGTGATGCTCGACATACCAGCCCTCGAGCGAGGCGGAGATGTTCAGCGACAACTCGAGATTCAAGGCGTAGATCGCGATGCCGAAGGCCCAATACTTCGGCGGGGTGTTGAGCAGGATGAAACTCAAGGTCAGCGGGATGAAGCATCCCGAAGCCAAGCCGCCGAGGAATTGCATGCCGAGCAGCACGGGCAGCGTCGGCGAATACGGAGTCAGCAGGGAGATCAGCGCGAACGCGAGCGAGGCGCCCATGAGCACGCGCCGCGGCCCGTAGGCGCTGCCCATCCACACCGCGGCGAGCGTGATGGCCATTTGCGCCGTCGTCTGTGCGGTCGTGATCCACGCACCCTCGTCGAAGCCGGCGCCCATGGCGCCGCGAATATCGGCGAGGCCGAAGGTCGAGAGCCGTCCGTTCAAGGTTGAGATGAACGTCCCCATCAGGACCGCGAGCAGGCCGACCCACGGTATCGAGGTCGGCGGCGTGGCCAGGGTCGGCGCAGAGATCCCGGCTCCTTGCGCGGGCGTCACGCTGGTCATCAGGTGCGACCGTCGCGCGCGTCGACCCGCGCCTCCACGGACATGCCAGGCAGGAGGCGGTCGGCGAGGCCATCGGCGTCGTCGATCGTGATCTTGACCGAGACCCGCTGCACGACCTTGGTGAAGTTCCCGGTCGCGTTATCGGGTGGCAGCAGGGCGAACTCGGCGCCCGAAGCGGGCGCAAAGGCTGCAAGATGTCCGTGCAGCACGTGGCCTGGGAAGCTGTCCACGCGAATCTCGGCCTTCTGGCCCACGGCCATGTGGGTCAACTGCGTTTCCTTGTAGTTGGCGATGACCCAGACCTTGGGCAGCGGCGTCAAGGTCGTGATCTGGGTGCCGACGCCGACCAGTTGCCCGGGCTTGACTTGGCGCAGGCCGAGCACACCGTCCTGGGTTGCCATGATGGTCGTATAAGAGACGTTCAGCCGCGCCGTCACGAGCGCCGCGCGCTGAGCCGCGACGGCGGCCTTGCTCTGCGCGATCTGTGCGTCGAGGACCGCGAGTTGGCGCTCGGCGGCCCGCGCCAGCGCCCGGGTCTGCGCAAGCTGCGCGCCGACCTGCAAATGGGCCGTATCGAGCTTCTCGCCGGCTTCGATCGACGACGAACCCGTTTCGAGCAGTCGGTGCTGCCTTGCGAGATCGCGATCGTTCTGTGCGGACAGGGCCGTCGTCGCCGCCACGACCGCGCGGGCCGCCTCGATGTTGGCGAGCTGCAGTTCACGCTGCGCCGTCAGCCCTTGCACCTGTGCCTCCGCGCTTGTGACCGCCGCCTCGGCCTGCGCCACCGCGGCTCGATAGTCATCATCGACCAACTGCGCGAGGGTCTGGCCTTGGTGTACCCGCTCATAGTCCTGGATCGGCAGCTCGCGCACATAACCTGCGACCTTGGCCGTGATCGGCGTGAGATCCGACTGCAAGTAGGCATCGTTCGTGCTCTGCCAGCCAGAGCCGCCCTCCCAGCGGCTCCAGTTGGTCGAGACCACGACGATGACGCCGATCGCAACGACGAACACGAGGAGCCGCCACGCGAATTCAAAGGCCTTGTTCCAATTGATTTTCGGCATCTTCGTGATTCGCTTCGAACTGCTTCAGGCTTTCGGGCAAGCTTCCGCGCAACAATGCCCTGAGGACGCGGCGTATGTCAAAATGGATCCTTTGAGTACTGCCGGTCGGCAGTCAGATCCTTATGCGAGATGTGGCGCTGATTTCGCGGTGCTCACCCGCGCGCCGCTGCGAGGCGCTCGGCGGCTCGATACCCCCAGTAAGCAGCTTCCTCGAACAGGGACAATCCGGACAGATCGGAATGGGCGAAGTACAGCGGGCCGGCGGACTCGCGCAGCGCGGCGACGCCGGGATTCGTCAGAAAACCGGGATGCGGGATCGCCATCGCGTGGGCCCGGACGGTGATCTCGATGCGCTCGACGCACAGTGGCAGTCGCCAGCCGTAGGCGAGCCGTAGATCGCTGGCGGCCATCGCGGCGAGTTCGGGAACGGTGGCGCGATCGAGCCATGCGCGCCCCGCGGCGGGTGCGAACTCGCAGAGGGCGTAGTAGGCGGTGAAAGCGCTGCGCCGGGGCAGGCTCATGCGAATATCCTGGTGGGTCGAGACCACGTAGCCCAAGCCCGGCTCGCGATACACGACGTTATCCCAGCACAGCGGCGAGCCAGGCTGTTCCTCCGGAAAGGCATGCATCAGAAAATTGCTGACCAGCCAAGGCGCATATTGCGGCACGTCGCGCCGCGCATCGAAGCCGTAGCGGGTCCCGTCCTCGAGAATGTGCGTGAGCACGAACAAGGGCAGCGCGGCGATCGCGAATCGCGCGCGCACGCGAAAGCTGCGCAAGCCGCCGTCGTCCTCGCGCACGCACAGCGCCTCGACCCCGGTGGCGGTGGTGCGCAGCCGTGCCACGCTTGCGCCGCGCACGGCGACGCTCGATGGCAGCGCCCGCTCGAGCCGCGTCGCAAGCGCGGAGAGGCCCTCCGGCCAGGTCAGTACAGCGCCGCGGTCCGCGTTGGCGGCGAGCCCGCCGCGGCTGCAGAAGTAATGCAGCCCCGCCCAGGCGGAGATCTCATCGTAATGGCGACCGTAATCATCGCGGCAACAATAGTCGAGATACCAGGTGAGCGTCGGGGCGCGCAGGTTCTGTGCTTCGAGCCAACTCCTGAAGCTCTGCGCATCGAGCGCCCGAAACCGGGCGTCGCTCGAGGATAGCTCGAGCGGAACCGCGAACGCACGCCGGCCGTCGCTGCCTAGCGCCGCCCCGTACTGGTCCACGAGCGCGAAGAATCGCTGATGGTCGGCGCGCTCGGCCGCCGGGACGCGTTCGCTCGGCAGATAGCCGTCTTCCCAGGAATCCTCGAACAGCACGCGCTCCGCCGGTCCATGCACGAGGTAGCGTTCGTCGAACCGCGGGCGCTCGGCGTAGGGATCGCCTTGAATCACGCCAAAATCCCCGAGCATCTCGCGGATGTGCCGCGACTCCATCGACGGCAGCGGCAGATAGTGCGCGCCGGTCGGAAAGCGCAGTTCGCCGTCGCTGCCGCAGGCGGCATTGCCTTGGGGTTCCGGTCCGCTCACGATCATCATATCCGTCACGCCGCGCTTGCCGAGTTGCCAGGCCGCGGTGAGGCCGGCGATGCCGGACCCGGCGATCAGTACTTCGGTGTCGTAGCTTTCGGTCGGTTCGGGCAGCGGCGCCCCGTCGCGCAGGCGGTGGCCAAGCTTGCGGCCGGGATACCGGACCGTCGCGTGCATCTCTTGGCCGAGCCGAAACAGGCCCGCGCCACTGCCGGCGAGGGCGGCAGCGCCGAGCACGAAATGGCGCCGGCGCATCAAGCGCGGAGGCCTTGCATCAGCGGATCACCCGGTGCCAGTCCTCGTCGAAGTAGCGCACCAAGGCCTGATTGTTCAGGTGATTGGCTTCGACCTCGATACGCTGCATATCGGGCGGGAAACTGAACATCTGCGCCGTTACGGCCGCATTCAAGTAGCGCATCGGCAGCCGATAGTCGGTCGGCGGCACAAAATCGGTCTGCGCGCTCGCGAGTATGAAGCCCCATTCGCCGAACGAAGGCACGTAGGTATGGTAGGGAAAGGTATTGAAACCCGCCTCGCGCAGGGTCGCCTCGATCGACCAGTACGCATGCGGCGCGAAGTAGGGCGAGGTCGCCTGCACGACGACGAGGCCATGTGCGGCGACACACTTTTTGACGAACGCGTAAAACGGCACCGAATAGAGCTTGCCGAGCGCAAAGGTCGAGGGATCGGGGAAATCGACGAACACCACATCGAAGCTTTCCCGGTTCGCCTCGATCCACAGCGCCGCATCGGCGTTGATCAGGTGTACCCGAGGATCGTGGAAGGAGCCGTGGTTGAGGGCGACCAGAGGCAGGGAGGTCGAGAACAGCCGCGTCATTTCGGGGTCTAGATCGACGAGCGTCACGGCGCGCACATTCGCATAGCGCAGCACTTCGCGCAGCGCCAGGCCGTCGCCGCCGCCGAGGATCAGCACCGAACGGGCCCAAGGCAGGGATTGCAGCGCCGGATGCACGAGCGCCTCGTGGTAGCGATGCTCGTCGCGCGAGGAGAATTGCAGGTTGCCATTGATGTAGAGGCGTAGATCGTCCTGCCAGCGCGTGATCACGAGCCGCTGATAAGGGGTGGTCAGGGCATGCACGATCTCGTCGCCATACATGCCGCGTTCGCCCCAGTAAGTGAGCCGGTCCGAGCCGAGAAAGCCGGCGGCGAGCACGACGAAGACGACGGCGGCGCGCAGCACCCGGCCGCGCGCCCCGGCTACGGCTGCGCCGAAGGTATGAATCGTCCACACGGCCACCGCAACGTTGATCAAGCCGAACAGAAAGGCGGTCCGCACCAGTCCGAGGCGCGGGGCGAGGAGCAGCGGAAACAGCAGCGCGACCGCAAGCGCGCCGAGATAGTCGAACGTGAGCACCCGGCTGACGAGATCCGCAAATCTCGCCTGGCGTTCATGCAGTGCGCGCATGACCAGCGGAATCTCCATGCCGACCAGGGCGCCGATCGAGAAGACCACGACGTAGAGCAGGGACCGGAACGGAGCGGAGAGCCAGGCGAAGGCCAGGAACAGCAGGGCCGCGGACAGGCCGCCGATCAAGCCGATGGCGAGTTCGACGTCGACGAAGCGGGCGAGCACATCGCCGTCGCGGACATAACGTGAAATATGCGCACCCACGCCCATCGCAAAGAGATAGCATCCGATCACGGTCGAGAATTGCAGCACCGAGTCGCCGAGCAGATAACTCGACAAGGCGCCGGCAATCAGTTCGTAGGCCAGGCCGCAGGACGCGACAAAGAACACGGAAATTACTAGAATGCGATCGAACATGGTTCGCGGCTCCCGGTGTGACCGCAGCCGCCGGGGGACGTCATTGGACACTGCGATCAATTATGCCTTGCGCCTCGTAGCGGCGGGCCTGTTGTTGTTCGTTTTTTTCCTGGTCTACTCCTGGGCGACCCCGTTCGATGAAATCACGCTGATCCGCCGCGGCAACGTGGCCGCATCCTTGACCCTCGGCGGCGCGCTGCTCGGGTTCTCGATGACGGTGGCATCGGGTCTCGTGCATACGGACGCGCTCGGCTCCTTCCTCGGCTGGTCGGCCGTGGCCGCGCTGATCCAATTGCTCACCTACGTGTTCGTCTCGCGCGTGCTGCACATGTCGAGGCAGCAGATCGAGGGCAACAACGTCGCCTTCGGCGTGCTCATGGCGTCCATCTCGATTTCCATCGGCGCGGTCAGCGCCGGAGCTCTCGCCTGACCGGTTCAACGCACCTCAAGAGGATAAAGAACCATGAGTCTCGGATCGTTCATCAAGAAACAGTTCATCGACATTCTGCAGTGGAACGAGGCTGCCGACGGCGTGCTCGCGTGGCGTTATCCGATGCAGGATTTCGAGATCCAATATGGCGGCAGCCTCACCGTGCGCGAGTCGCAGGTGGCGGTGTTCGTGAACGAAGGCAAGATTGCCGACGTGTTCATGCCCGGCATGTACAAGCTGACCACGCAGACGTTACCCGTGCTCACCTACCTTAAGAATTGGGACAAGCTGTTCGAGTCGCCCTTCAAGTCGGACGTGTACTTCTTCAGCACGCGGCTGCAGACGGGCCGCAAGTGGGGCACGCCGCAGGCGATCACGTTGCGCGACAGCGAGTTCGGCATGGTCCGATTGCGGGCGTTCGGCATGTATTCCTACCGCGTCGCCGATGCGCGCGAATTCTTCACGCAGATCAGCGGTACGCGCGCCGTCTATACGCGGGACGAACTCGAGGAACAATTGCGCGGAATCTTGGTGGCGACGATGGCCACGGCCTTGGGATCGGCGACCGCGTCGTTTCTCGACATGGCGGCAAACCAGACGCTGATGGCCGCCGAGGTCAGCGGCGCGATCGACGCCGCCTTGCATAAGTACGGTCTCGCGCTCGACGTGTTCAACGTGACCAGCATCAATTTGCCCGAGGATCTGCAGGAGGCGCTCGACAAGCGCATCGCCATCGGCATGTCGGGCGATCTCAACAAGTACACCCAATACCAGGTTGCCAATGCCGTACCGCTCGCCGCCCAGAACGAGAGCGGCCTCGCCGGGATCGGCGCGGGCCTCGCGGCGGGTGCCGTGTTCGGACAAACCGTGGCAGGTGGCCTTGCCGGCGCCCACGCAGCGCCGGCCGGTGCCGCGGCGGCCCCGAGCGCCGGCGCAGCCGCCGATGCGGAGGCGCGTCTCGGGCAGCTGAAGAATCTGCTCGACAAAGCCTTGATCTCGGCCGCCGATTTCGATGCCGCGAAGGCGGAAATCCTGAAGAAGCTCGTCGGCTGACCCGGCCGAGCGACGATGCAGCAAGTGGCTTGTCCCGGCTGCGGAGCGCCGGTGGAATTCAAGTCGACGGCCTCCGTCATGGCGGTCTGCGCCTATTGCAAGACGACGCTGCTCAAGGACGCGGACTCGGTCAAGAATCTCGGCAGGATGTCCGAGGTATTGGAAGACTACTCTCCGCTGCAAATCGGCAGCGCGGGAACTCATGGCGGGCGCGGCTTCACGCTGATCGGACGCATCCAGCTGCAATACAGCGCCGGTTTTTGGAACGAGTGGTATCTGCTGTTCGACGACGGCGGCAGCGGCTGGCTCTCGGACGCCTCCGGGCAGTATGCCCTCACGCTCGAGAGGCCGGCGAGCGGTGCATTGCCGCTGTTCGACAAGCTCGTGCCGGGCAATACGTTGCGCGTCGCGTCGCTGCTCTACACGATCTCGGACGTGCGCACGGCGCGCTGTACCGCGGGTCAGGGCGAACTGCCCTTCAAGGTCGGGCCGGGCTGGGAGGCTCGTGTCGCGGATTTCCGCGCCAAGGACCGTTTCATGACCCTGGATTATTCGGACCCGGCGTCGACCCGCGTCTACGTCGGCGAAGCCGTGGACTTGAGTTCGCTGTCGGCGCAGTTGCTGCGCGACCCGGCGCAGATCAGCGACTCCTCGGGTCGCTTCCGCGGCAAGATCGCGGCTTTGCAGTGCCCCTCCTGCGGCTCGCCCCTGCAAGCGGTCACTGGCATCACGGTGCAAACTCTCTGCCCGAGCTGTCATGCACGAATCGACACGGCCGGCGCCACGGCCGTGGTGCTCGCCGCCGGCGCCGCCGTCGAGGCCGTGCACTTCACGCTCGAACTCGGGGCGCGCAGCAACCTGGATGGCCGGTCTTATACGGTCCTCGGCGCCATGCGCCGCAGCGAAGGCGACGGCAGTTCGACTTGGAGCGAGTACCTGCTCTATGCGCCCGGCAAGGACTTCATCTGGCTGATCGAGTCGGCGGGCGGCTGGCAGCGCGCCGAGGTCATGAATCGGTGGCCGGACTGGGACGGCGCCGCGAACGCAAGCTTCCAGGACCGCAACTTCGCGCAGCGCTGCAGTTACGAGGCCGTCGTGGTGTTTGCGATCGGCTCGTTCAACTGGCGCGTGGCGGTCGGCGACCGTACGCGCATCCTTGAATTCGCGAACCACGAGATGCGCTTGGCGGCCGAGATCACCCGCGAGGAGATGACTTGGTCGCGTTCCTTGCCCGTGCCGCTCGATCAAGTGCGCGCTTGGTTCGGCGAACATGTGCACGCGGATCTCGTGCCGCATCCGTCCTATCGGGACACGGCGCGCAAGATGCTGATCGCGCTCGCGCTGCTGAACCTCATCCCGTTGATCGAGGCACCGTCGAGTACGATCGTTTATTCGCTGCTGGCGGCCTTGGGGATTTACTTGCCGGCGTATTATCTGGACAGGCTCGATGCGGGCTGATCAACCCTGGAGTCCGAGTGCGCATTAAATTCACGGCCTATGCGGTCGTGGTGATCTTGCTCTGCTCGCTCGCGAACTGGAGCAGCATGGCGAATCGCGCCATGGGCGGACAGGGTAGCGGCAATTCCTGGCACACATGGAATTCCGGCGGCGGCTACAGCGGTGGTGGTTGGGCCAGCGGCGGCGCCGGCGGCCACAAGTGACGGCGCGCTCGGCGGCGATCGGTCAGCACCTGCTCGCGGATTTGTCGGGTGTGAGCCCGCAATTGCTGCGCGATTCGGGCGCGCTCGAGGCCCTGCTCAGCGCCGCCGCGCGGGCGGCGGGCGCCACGGTACTCGGCTGTCACTTCCACCATTTTGGTTCCGGCGGCGGTGTGACCGGGGTCGTGCTGCTCGCGGAATCGCACATGTCGCTGCACACCTGGCCCGAGGCAGGCTTCGCTGCTGCCGACATCTTCATGTGCGGCCATGCCGACCCGAGGGCCGCGATCGAAGTCTTGCTCGCGGCGCTCGAGCCGGCCGAATCGCGTGTCGAGATCGTGGTCCGCGGCGCCGCGGTCGATAGCACAGCGGCGCGACCGTTGCGCTGAATGCGCTGTCTCCGCCAGGCACCCGTCATGGCTCCAGCTCGGCCTGCAGCCGAGTCGCCATCGCCTGCAGCGGGTCGTTCGCATAGTGCTTGTCGAAGTCCGCGAGCAATTGCCGCGCCGTGCGGCGATCGCCCGCGTCGCGCGCCAGGCGCACGAGACTCAGCAGTTGAGCGCTCGTGTGCGGCCTGAAATCCGGGTTGCGCGCCAGCCGCGAGCGGGTCAAGTCGACCGCCTCCCCCGTGGCGCGCGTGTCGATCAGACGCGGCAAAGTCAGCTGAGCCAGGTAATTCGCCAAACGCTGATCGGGTTTTTCGGCCGCGCGGGCATACAACCACCGGCATTCCTCCAGAGGTTGTCGAGATTCCGCGACCCGTTTGGCGATGGATGCGCGCGCATTTGCCAAAGCGCCGTTCCTGACCTGCGCAAACACCTGGTCCCAGACCTGATCGCGTTGCCTCTCCAGCTCCGCGCTGGCGCGCGCCGCCGTGCGCTCCGGCGATGCCGCGACCTCGATTCCCAACGCCAGGCGCTGCTCGTAGATCGAGCCGCCGATCAAGGCAAAGGTCGTCAGCCACAAGTACATCAACAGCATCTGTTCGAACACGCCGACCAAGCTGCCCTTGAGTCCGATGGCATCGTAGGCGTGTCCGGGAAAGAGAGATTGGATTTGCCAGAGCGAGGTGAAAAGCGCGCTGGATGCTTGCAAGCTCAGCACCGCCAGGAACCAGATGGCAGCGATTCCGAGCAGCAGCAAGCCGTAGGCGAGCGGAATGCGGGTGATGATCCCGTAAACGGCGGCGGGATGCAGACCGTCGCGGAATCTTCCGCTCAAGGACATGCACGCCACCATCGCGGGAATCAGGGCGAGCAGCGCGAGACGCAGCATCAAGACCACGCTGCCGCCGAGCCAAGGTCGCGAGGCTTCGGTCAACAGATAGAAAGCGAGTAAGAGGAAAAACATTCCGAGCGGCCGCGGCGCCAGCGGGTTCGCCATTTCGTATGACAGCACGGGCGCCTCGGGGCGCCCGTCCAAGACATGGTCGAGCAAAGCAAATCCGTAGGTAAAAAACCAGGCACCGAGAATGACGAGCGCCGGTACGCCGAGCAGCCCCGCATGTTCCGCCAAGCTGAGCAGAACGCCGAAGACCGCGATCAACAGCAGCGGCGCCGTGTGCAGGGGCACTCTGAGATACAGCAGCAGCGCGGCCGGGCGCACTTCGGGCACGAGCCGCTAGACCGATCGCGCGAGCAAGGCCGCCGTGACCATGAGGGCCGCGGCCCGCGTTCTTATCGCCGCGCCATCAGCACGCTGGCCGCGAGCCAACGGGTGAGGAACAGCAAGGCCCCGACCGCCAACAGCCAGCTCACGGTGAACAGCAAGGTGAAGCTGAGCGGGTCGTATAGTTGGTAAGCGCGCATCAGCCGATTGCCGCCCTGCAGGGCATCGACGGCCAAGCCCGCGCAACCGAAGCCCTTGGTCAATTCGAATTGCGCGGCATTGCGGATCGAGCGTAGGTGCTGTCGCGTTGCCCAAGCCGGTGAAACCGCGCCCGATTGCACGACATTTGCCGCGAACACCAGGATGGTGCTCAGCAGCAAAGCCCCACCGAGATTCGTATAGCCCAGCGGATAGCATGCCAGAGAGACTGAGAGTGCCAGAAGAAAAAAGATTCCCTGCTGCAGCCACCGCCGATCCGCCCGTCCCTTCTGCATACGACCCTCATCCTCCTATGTTTCTGACCAGAGTGAAACCCCGGCGTTCCTTGCTGCTCTGCACACTCGGCCGTGCCAGCGGCCGGTACGTGCCCGCGGCCGATACGTGCCCGCGGCCGATGTCTGTGGCACAATATGTAACATAACGAAATGAACTGATCATCCAATTGAGCCGCATTTGGCGCAGGCAGGGAGGCGCGGCTACAGTGACGACGCACCCGTCGATGACACCCGAGACACGTGCCGAAAGGACGATGAGCTTGTATCGTTCCCTGCTCGTCAATTTATCGACTTGGGCCGAAGGCCATGAGGAGCAGGATGCGCAGGCTGGGCGAGACGGGCGCGAACAGGTCGCGATCGGCCTCGCCTTCGCCCGGCTGGTCGACAGTCTCGCGGCCGACTTGGTCCAGCTTTATCAGGAAGAGTCCTCGGGTCGTTTGAGCGAAAGCGATCGCCTGCTCGTGCTCCCTGCACTCGAGCGTATGCGTAATGTCCTGCGACGCGCCCAACGTCCGACGCGCTCGCTGCGTGACACTCTTCGCAACGCACTCGAGGTCGCAAGCGTCCGGGCCGAAGCGAGGGATTTCCGCTAGAGTGTGCGCAGCGTCGCAAGGCGCTCGTCCGACTCATGGAGGCGCTTGGCTTGAAGCTCGATGGTTCGCTGAGCGGTCGGCTCGAGTCGGCCGTTGCTGCCTTGGCACGCACCTATCCGGGGCCGGGCGGCGCTTGCGCCGTGGTGCGCGCCGGTGAGGTGCTCGTGCGCCATGCCTGGGGATGGGCGAACGCCGAGCAGCGGATCCCGTTCACATCACGCAGTTTGTTCCGGATCTGTTCGATCACGAAACAGTTCACCTGCGGTGTGGTGCTCGAGACTTGCGCTGAACCGCAGCAGCTCGATCCAGCCGTGCGCGCCTTGCTGCCGCGACTCGAGGCTGCGGCACCGACGGCGCTGCAACTCTGCCACAATCAATCCGGCTTGCGTGACTACTGGGCGGTGGCGATGTTACACGGCTCGCCGGTCGAAGCGCCGTTCGGCGAGCGGGAGGCGCAGCGCGTGATCGCCGGCACGCGCAGCCTGCAATTTGCGCCCGGCACGCGCTATTCCTACGTGAACCAGAATTTCCGGCTGTTGGCCGATAGCGTGCAGACGCGCACCGGCCGCAGCTTCGAGGAACTCTTGCGGCGAACCCTCTTCGACCCTGCGGGCATGACCGATGCCCGTCTGATCGCGAACACGCGCGCGATGCCCGACGGTACGGAAGGCTATGAGGGCACGCAGCTCGCAGGCTTTCGGCCGGCGGTCAATCGCGTGCTGTGGACCGGCGATGCGGGTATCGCGGCGAGCTTGGAGGATCTGATCGCCTGGGAGCGCAGCATCGACGCCGGGCGCGACGATGCCGATTCGATTTATGCACGCCTGTCGGCGCCGGTGTGCTTCGCCGATGGCACGGCCGCGACCTATGGTTTTGGCCTGAGCCGTCAGCGCGAATTGGGCCATGCGGTGACCGGTCATGGCGGGGCGCTGCGCGGCTGGCGCAGCCATCGGATGCACGTGCGCGCGGAGCGCGTGTCCGTGGTCGTGCTGTTCAATCACCTCTCGGATGCCCATGGTGCCGCGGTCGATCTACTCGCCGCTGTCTTGAATGTCGAGCGACCTGCGCCGGCCGAGGTGCTCACGCCGCCGGCGTGGCTCGGTGCCTATCTTGAACCGCAAACGGGGTTGGCGGTGCGCATCGATCTGAGCGCCGAGAATCGCTTGCGGCTGCGTTTCGGGCATGCCGCCGAGCGCCTCGAATTGCGCCCGGATGGCAGCGCCGGCAACGGCGCCACGCGCCTCGGTCTCGCCGATGGCGGCTTGTGGATGGAGCGCCCCGGGGAGAACCAGCGTTCCCTGCTACAGCCGTGCGTGGGCGATGCGCGCCCGGACGTCGCGGGCCGTTATCATTGCGCCGAGCTCGATGCGGACCTGACCGTGGTCGATGCGGGCGGCGCCATTTATGGGGCCTTTTCTGGATTTCTCGGTCCCGGGCGCATGGAGCTGCTGGAGCGCATCGGACCTGATGTCTGGGCACTGCCTTGTCCGCGCGCGCTCGACCATACGCCGCCGGGAGACTGGACGCTGCGCTTCCGGCGCGATGCCGCCGGCCGTGTGAGCAGCGCGACCGTCGGCTGCTGGCTGGCACGGGGTCTGCCCTATCAGCGGCTCGATTGAAGCCTTAGGGCTGGCCGCCCTCGCCGGCCTTGTCATCCTCGGTCGCGAGCACGGAGCGCGCGGGGTCGATGCCGACGGATTCGATCCGGCCATCGGCCTTCTGTAGTACTTCGCGGGCGAAGTCCCAATTCGTGGCCAGATCGCTGTCGCCGACGGCGGCACGCAGCAGCGCGGAAAACGACTCGAGGTCGGGGGCCACGGGTTGTCCCTCGGCGTCGACCGGCGGATGCGCTTCGAGCAATAACTCGCCATCGACCCAGGCGACCTTGACGGGCTCGTTGATCAGATGCACGGGGGTGCCCACCGCGATCATGGGGAACAAGGCGGCGACGTCATCGGGGAACATGCGAATGCAACCGTGGGTGACCGGCATGCCGACCGCGAGCGGATTGTTCGTGCCATGGATCAGGTAGGTGCCCTGACCGGCCGCGAGCCGTATGCGAAATTTACCGAGGGGATTCTTCGGACCGGGCGGTACCGTCGGCGGCAGCGGATCGCCGTTGCGAAGGTGCTCGGCGCGCACCGATGCCGTCGGGAACCAGGTGGGATCCTTGTCCTTGGAGATCACATGAGTGAGACCGAGCGGCGTCGCGGCATCGAGCCGGCCGATACTCACCGGGTAGGTGATGACGACCCGCGGGGCTCCGCGCTTCGGCTTCGGGTAGTAATAGAGACGATGTTCCGGCAGATTCACGACGATGCCGTCCGGCGGCGCGGAGGGCAGAATGTGACGACCCGGGATCGTGATCTGCTTGCCGGCGCCGGGAACCCAAGGATCCACACCCGGATTGACCGCGATCAGTTCCTCGGAGCCGACGCCGTATTTGTAGGCCAGATCGTACAGCGTATCTTCGAACACCGTGGTCACGACCTGATCCTCGCCGACGACCGTGATCCCGTCGGTCAAGGGATATTCGGCCGCGTGTACCAGCGGTGTCGCGAACCAGCAAAAACTTAAAGCGATGCCGGCCGTAGTCAGGCCGCGATCAAAGAAATTCGACACGACAGGGCTCTCGACGAGAATTCCAGGGTTTGAAGCTAGCATGGCGCGGCCGGTCTGTCGCGGCGGCGGCCCACATTGTCGACTCCGTCTCACTTGGTGGGGCCCGTCCGCTCAGGCCATCTCTTCGGCCCGATGACAGGCCACATCGCTGTCGCCGACGCGCCGCAAGCGGGGCGCCTCGGCCGTGCAGCGCGCGAACGCCAGTGGACAACGGGTACGGAACACGCAGCCCGAGGGCGGCGAGAGTGGCGAGGGGATCTCGCCGCTCAAGGGCGTCGCGCGCCGCGCGCGTGCGCGCAGCGGATCGGCGATCGGCACGGCTTGCAGCAGCGCAAGCGTGTACGGATGACGCGGCGCTGCGAACAAGCTGGCGCGGCTCGCGATCTCCATGACGCGACCCAGATACATGACCAGAATCCGGTCGCAGGAAAACCGTACCGAGGCCAGGTCGTGGGCGATGAACAGGATCGACAGCTGAAATTCCTGCTGCAGATCCTTGAGCAAATTCGCGATCTGCGATTTGATCGAGGCATCCAGTGCCGAGATGGGTTCATCGCAGACCAAGAATTCGGGTTGCAGCACCAGGGCGCGCGCAATGCCGATGCGCTGGGCCTGGCCGCCCGAGAATTCGTGCGGGTAGCGCTGCAGATGTTCGGGCAGAAGACCGACGCGACCCAAGATCGCCAGCACTCGCTCACGGCGCTCGGCGCGCGAGAGCGTCGGGCGGAATTCGCGCAGCGGCTCGGCGATGATCTCGGCGACGCTCATGCGCGGATCGAGCGAGGCGAGCGGGTCTTGAAAGATGATTTGCAGATGCTCGCGCATGGCACGCAGCTCGGCACCCTTGAGCGCGAGCATGTCGACGCCGCGAATCAGCACCCGGCCGGACGTGGCCGGCACCAGGCGCAGCAGTGCGCGCGCGAGCGTCGACTTGCCGCTGCCCGACTCGCCGACGACGCCCAGCGTCTCGCCGCGCAGCACGCTGAAGCTGACAGCGTCGACGGCCCGCAGCCCGGACTTGTGTCCGGCAACCGCGAAGCGGACCGACAGATCTTGGGCGGCGAGCGCGGTCGCGGTGTCATCGAGCGCGGCCGTCGTCATGGCAAGCGCTCCAAAGGACCCTCGTAATAACAGGCTTTGCGATGCTGCTCGGTGCGATGCTGCCCGGCCAGCGCCGCACCCGGCGCGGATACCAGGGCGAGCGGTGGCGCGACCGTGTCACATCGCTCCCAGGCGTAGCCGCAGCGCGGCGCGAACGCGCAACCCGGCGGCAGCGCCGCGACATTGGGCGGCAGTCCGCCGATCGTCGGCAAGCGTGCGGGCAGCGGGCCCTCGAGCGGTACGATGGAGCGGCGCAGCCCTTCCGTGTAGGGATGACGCGCAGCGCTGAACAAGGTCGGCGCATCCGCTTGCTCGACGATGCGACCCGCGTACATCACGGCGACCCGGTCCGCGACTTCCGCGATCACGCCGAGATCGTGACTGACCAGCACGACGGCCACGCGCGTGCGCGCGCGTAGCTCGTGCAACAACGTCAGGATCTGCGCCTGCACGGTCACGTCCAGCGCCGTGGTCGGTTCATCGGCCAAGATGATGTCCGGTTCGCAGATCATCGCCATGGCGATCACGATGCGTTGACGCATCCCGCCGGACAGCTCATGCGGATGCTGGTCCAGACGCCGGCGGGGCTCGGTGATGTGTACCGCGTCGAGCATCTCGAGCGCGCGCTGGCGGGCCGCGGCCCGACTCAAACCGAGGTGGCGCCGAGCCCCTTCCGTGAGTTGCGTACCGATCGTCAGATACGGGTTCAAAGCGGTCATCGGATCTTGAAAGATCATGCCGATCTTTGCACCGCGCAGTCGCCGCCAGATCCCTTCGGGCGCGCCCAAGAGTTCCTCGCCGCGATAGCGGATGCTGCCCTCGAGCCGGGCGCCGGCATTGAGACCGAGCAGGGCGAGCAGCAGTTGCGTCTTGCCGCTGCCGGATTCGCCGACGATGCCGAGGAAATCCCCGGCCGCGAGTTCGAGATCGACGCCGTCGACGACATGCAGCGGCCGCGTGTCGCCGCGATAACTGATGCGCAGGCCGCGGACGCTGAGCAAGGGCTCGTTCATTCAGCGCGCCTCGTGCGGATCGAGGGCGTCGCGCAGGCCGTCGCCGAGATAACCGAAGCAGACGATGATCAGCGTGAGAAAGAGCGCCGGGATCGTCAAGAGATAGGGATGCGATTTCAAGTGATGCGCGCCGTCGGCGACCAAGGTACCCAAGGAGGCGAGCGGCGCATGCACACCCAGCCCGAGGAAGCTCAAGAAGGCCTCGAAGACGATTACCGCCGGCACGGTCAGCGTCGCATAGATGATCACGATGCCGAGCAGATTGGGCAGGAGATGACGGCGGATCATAGTTGCATTGCCGAGCCCGAGGGCGCGGGCCGCCTCGATGAATTCGCGATTCTTGAGCGACAGCGTCTGGCCGCGCACGATGCGCGCGATATCGAGCCAGGAGACCGCGCCGATCGCGACGAACACCAGCACGAAGCTACGACCGAACAACACCGTCAGCACGATCACGAGCGGGATGAAGGGCACGGTGTAGAGCACGTCGACGGTACGCATGAGCAAGGAGTCGGTCGTGCCGCCGGCGTACCCGGCCGTGGCGCCCCAGAGCACGCCGATGAGCACGCTGATCAAGCTCGCCGCGAGACCGACCAACAGCGAGATCCGGCAGCCCCACATGACACGTACCAGCAGATCACGGCCCAAAGCATCGGTACCGAACCAGTGCGTGCTGCTCGGCGGCTGGAACAGTGCGTCCCAGTCGGGCGTTGCAAAGTCGAAAGAGGAGAGCAGCGGTACGAGCAGTGCCAGCAGGGCGATCAGGCTCAGCAGGCCGAGCGCGATCAGCGCCGCGGGCCGGCGCCCCAGCCGTTGCCAGGCTTGCCCCCAGAGCCCGACGGCCCGGGGTCGGGTGGGGCTTGCCGCTTTGCCCGCGGCCCCGCTCATGTGTGCAGCCGCACGCGCGGATCCAGCCAGGCGTAACAAAGATCGGCCAGCAAATTGAACGCGATGATCAGTGCGCCATAGAGCACGGTGATGCCGACCACGAGCGTGTAATCGCGATTGATCGCGCCGACGAGGAAGTAGCGGCCGATCCCCGGCAGTCCGAACACCGATTCGACGATGATCGAACCGGTCAGCACGCCCGCGAATGCCGGCCCGAGAAAGGACACCAGCGGCATCAAGACGGGACGCAGCGCATGCCGCAGCAAGATAGTGCCGGGCGGCAGACCCTTGGCGCGCGCGGTGCGAATGTACGGGCTCGTCAAGACCTCGATGGCGGCGCCGCGCGTCATGCGCGCAACGTAAGCCGTGTAGGGCAGCGCCAAGGCCGTCACCGGCAGGACGAGATAGCGCAACTCGCCCCAGCGCCAATCGCCGCTCGGCAGCCAGTGCAATTGTACTGCGAACACGAGAATCAGCAGGGGAGCGACGA
>Ga0116231_10004288_pt1 | contig 28961 bp, 27 predicted proteins | sample S1TSphgellanicum_2_FD_89695 | JGI IMG/M metagenome (GOLD analysis project Ga0116231, IMG submission 89695) | Host-associated microbial communities from peat moss isolated from Minnesota, USA - S1T2_Fd - Sphagnum magellanicum MG | ecosystem: Host-associated > Plants > Peat moss > Unclassified...
ACGAAATAAAATGCCCAGGGCCAAATTTTAGGTGAAAAAAAAAAAAAAAAAAAAACCCATATTTTGTTGTAGTGAATAAAATGTGAAAATAGGCTCCAAATTATATACTCTATAGTTTTGTTCAGTGCTTTCTCTGCAGAGTGTGGATGGACACTAATCTCTTTCTGTAGAGGAGTCTGGTGGTATTGGTTGTCTACTTTGATGACCACTGCCAAAACAAATTATAGTCCTCAAATTGCACATGTTGTGTACTGTATAGCTGATCTGCTTCACATGTGATAACTGTGATTTCTTATTTGTCTTTGTAAGATAATTTTTTGCATGTTTAGGCAAAGTCTCCACACTCACTTGGGCAAACAGTAAACAGAGGCAATCAATTAAAAATCCAGTACGGTTGATGACACACTCACTCTCTGATCAACGAGTTTGAGCTTTTCAAATTATCACACATTTATATATGTACTCAGCATATAATTTGGTGTCTGTGATACTGTAAGCTACTGGTGGTAGCAATTGAAAGAGGCAGTACAAATTTGTGTTCAAAGCTAAGGAGAAAAAGAGTAGGTACTCAGATGGAAAGGAGCTCATTGGACTGGTAACTGGAAAGAGGCCACCCATTACTGGAAGAAAACAGCTTGGGTGCTCCAGCTAGCTAGCTGGTAAATCGACATAACCAGTGACCTTTACATCCATGACCTCAACATGTGAATGCAGATTGCTAAATTTCATCCGTATCATGGACATGGGTCACTGTTTGTCCATGCACAGAATGAGATACATGCAGCTTTAATTGTGCAATATAATTGGGGCATGGAGGTCCACTCAAGAAGCGACACATCAGCATGTAACAACCTCGGGGGATTTGTGCAGTGTATTTCGGAGGGTATCTATCTTACCAGCTGGAATTTCTCGCTCTAGATTCCATGTAAGGTTCCCCCAGCAGCTCTTCATAAAGCTTCTGGGTTGTTATGAAGGGGAAGGAGCTGGCTCTAAGTGCCTTCCACCTTGGCGCTTAGGTTCTTTCCTCGGTTCATGGGGTGGAAGGTATTGACAGAAGTGCCTTCCCCTTGAGCCGGTTATGGATTGTTTGTGTTGAACTTCCTTTCCTCTCTCTTTCTTGCTATTCAAATTTCAAACTCTCAAGTCCTGTCCTTGAAATTTGCAAGAGAAAAGCACTTTGATTTTGCAAGTGGGTTGGTGCTTGATGAATTGATTGCATGCCCAACTTGAACTTCAAAGAAATATTTTAATGTTTTGACTTAGATAAGACTCTAGAGTGTAAAAGTTGTTGTTGGTGGAATCTCATATATGGTGAATACAAAAACTGACATTGTGATTCATAAGCTTCCACACCAAATTTTTTTAAAAATATATTGTTCTATGGAGCTGCTGCTACAGTACAGTTTATTTTCCTTTTGTTTCTTAGAGAAAGAAACGTGTGTCGGCATGGCAGGCAAAGGTCAGAGCCAGCTATTGCGACAAAAGATGGCAGAAATTACATGCCATTCAAGTGTGAGAAAATTGGTTTTTTAATACCATCGGCCATAGTTTATGTGTATGGTTAAGCGACAACCTGAATCTAAATGATAGCTTTGAAAATCTTTTGAGACAGAATATTTTAAAAAGCTTCAGAGAAAACCCAAGTCAAAGAATTTGTTGACTAGTCCCCAATTAGGGTTTTTTGGGAGAGGCAAAATTTTCACCACTTGGCAACACACAAAAATCCAGTTCAACTCATGAAAAAGGACTTTTGTGAAAAAAGTTTTTGACATCCTTGTATAAAATGAATTCTTTGTATTCTTTAGATTTGAAAAAATGAAATTATTTAGACTATAAATAATATATTTTTGAGGATTGAATTGAAATATATATTTTGTTTAATCTCATTTCAATGATATATTTTCCTAGCAAATGTTGCAGTATTTTTGGTACAAAGGCCCCATCTTCAACCGCATTCTAATTTGTTATCCAAAGAACACAACATGTCTTGGTAGCACATCTTTGGGCTATATTACTCCAACAACTAGTCTCAATGCTCAAATTGTAGTTAGACATATCATATGCAAAAGAGCTCTCCTCCTTCATTACCCTAGTACCTTGGCCAATTCGACACTAATTATATTATTTTCAGAAATGTTGAAATTTTGAAAAATTATTTTTTCCAAATCAAAAACATATATATTATGAAGGATAATAATGAATATTTAGGAATATTTCATTTGTCGAAATGATTTTTTCAAAATTAATTAATTATTCAACGGACATGTGTTGAAATGGCCAAGGTAGTACAATATTATGTTCATTTTGTGTCAATGGTTCTTTAGAGAGTTCTAGATCACTTTTATCTTGAGGCAAACCATTATTGTCAAGAAGATATTTTCTAGGCTTGATGTTTTTTTAGGTTTCCCATTCGTTTTCTCACTAAACAATTAAGAAATTTTGTTATCGTCTCTCTATACAACATCTCTCCATACAAGCTGCAAGAACCCAATCCAACTTTGTCATTATAAAATTGCCGCCATATACCATACTCGTACTGTACTCTTGCTATCGTTTACAGCTTGCTACTGTGATTGCACATTTATGAGTGCTTGAAGGCAGATGTCCCAGTTGCTTAAGGAGTTTCTTAAAGCACACATTTACATACACCTTGGGTGCAATGTTTTCTTTTTGATGAATTTTTGCACCACAGCCACAGAAACAACCTAGTGCTACTCAAGCAAAGGATTTTTGCAAGGAAAAGAAAAACGATTTTTTTCAGATTTTTTGGATTTTTATTTTTAAAAAATTTAATTCATTTTTAAAAAAAATTTAATTTAAATTTAAAAAAAATTTCCCCCTGAAATCACCATATTTAAACAATAGGTTCCAGCAAGCCTCCAAACTATATTTTTAAAAATTTACTTTCCTGTGTGACCCATAGCCAAAATTTGGCTAATTCCTTTTGTGAATGAGAGCCCATGCAGGTTACTACATCAAGAAATCCAGAATTTGTTGTCAAAGCAAACATCAGCTTCAATAATGCATTTCTGGCAAAAAAATATTCAAGATTCATCAAAGAAGTCAGAGAAAATTTATGGCAAATGCAAACATCAGGTTCACGAAAAAGCAATCCAAATAATTTGTGGAAAAAGAGCCAAAAAAAATCACATTCATCAAGCATAGCCTAATTAAAAAGAATTTCTTTTTTGACAAACCCAAAATTCAAAATTCATTAAATTTTTTTTTTACAGAATTTCATCCTTCCGTCTTTTAGAAGCCAACAAGTTAGAAAGACCCCTAACATTATATTTGCAATATACTTGTTAATGCAGACAGTACAAAGAGTAGGTACAGCTGCAATTTTTTTCCTAGTCTGCCCTTTGCCCCCATTTTTTTCCAATATTATGATAGGGGGGACAAAGACAGTTTGAACAAAAGAGAGAGAGAGAGAGAGTAAGAGGAGGATTTGGGTTTTGGCTGGTCAGATGTTCCGGGCAGAGAAAAAATAAAACTCTTGCCATATGTAGCTGAAGTTCATTTACACAGTTTAGCCAAATTTGGCTGTAAACAGGATATGAAAGTTAAAAAAAGTCTAAGCATCCTTCCCATTTTTGGCTACCAGGCTAAAACCCAATAAAGAAATCTGGTCATTCTTCAACAAATTGTTTTTTGAAATCTGGTGACTAGAGAACAAAAGAAAAACACAAGTTTTTTGCCATTTTGAGAAAAAAATTTAGCCAGGAAAAAAAACTTTGAACTTTGAAAAAGAGAGAGAGAGAGAGAAAAGGATTTGGGTTTTGGCAGGTCAGATTTCCCGGGCAGAGAAAAAACCAAAAATACAATTTTAAAAAATTGGTTATTAGTAAATTACCTATTCAGCCTGGCAATGAAAGGTAATTTTTTTCTCGCCATAATTTTGGCGTTTAGCGAGTAGTAGTAGTTTTCGCCATCGCCACTGCTGCTGCTGCAGATGCCGCAGCGGCTGCCGCAGTTCACAGTCTTGTCCGTTGTCGCGGACTCTTCCCTCTCCCTCTCTCTCTCTCTCTCTCTCTCTCTTTTTCTTTCTTTCCGCTCTTGCTCTTGTTGCTGTGACGCTTTCTTTCCCTTGTGTTGCAAACAGAACATGGCCTAGTTTGCAACTGTGCATTGTTCTTTGATCCCTGAGCTGAAAGAAAGAAGCTTGAGAGAGGGAGACACATACACACATACATACAGTGCATGCACTGGGTGGTGGACATTGTGGGAGACTCTGCTGCCTCTGGTGTGGGAGAATCTGCTGCCGTGTAGCTGGCATTGATATCCTGTTTGGAGCTTTGGTGGGTCCATGGCTGCTGCGGTGATGAGAACAACAAGATCATCATCGAGCTGGCAAATGCAGGTGCAATGGTGTCTGGTTTTGTGTTGGGTGGTGCTTCTTCTTCTTGTGTTGGCCGTGCATGGAAAGGAAACAATGGAGAAGAAGAGTAGTAGTGGCGCCAGTACAGATGTCACGGAGAGTCTCGAGGTTTATATGGTGCTTGTGAGTGGTCAGCCTGTGGTTGCTTACAAGGGTGGTCTGTCAGACCTCAATGCCACAGCTCAATTGTTCACCCGGAGATGGAAATCTCGCCATCGCACTAGGTATGGCTCGGAAACAAACAAACATGCGTATTGCGCCCAGAAACACATTCGAGAGCTTGCTTCTTCAAGTTTTGGTTTTGGGTTTTGGGTTCTTTTGTTTCATCAGCTTCTGATCTGGTGATCAGCTGGTGGATCCACTGCCCATTCATTCATTCCTTCATTCATTCGTGGTGAAGAAGAAGTTACTGTTGTCTTTGGCTTGACTACAAACTGGGGTTTTGTTTGTGGCTGAATTTGAGCTCATGAGCTCTGTAAAGAATCATCCAATGAGCATTTGAGCCAGGGATGGCTTTTCCCCAAGTCCTTGGATCTGGGCAGAATATCCTAAATTTAGTAACCAGCAGTCTAAGATCTCACAGAATCCTCACCTGATCCTTATGCCCATTCATACCCATTGTCTTTGTGGGATCCTCACCCAATCCTCATACCCATTCCTAGTTCTCATTGTCATTGTGAATATGCCAGGAGACACTGAGAGATTCTTTGGCTTTTTCTGTTTGTTTGGAAACTCTCTAAGTTCTGAGAGTTGGGGTTTCTTGTGGCAGAGACTCCAATGCTAGAGACTATTTGGTGAAGAAGTACAGAGCTTACCTGACAAAGAAGCAGGATGAGCTTCTTGAGAGCTTCTTCCAAACCCACCATCGCCCCTACACCAAGCTTTACAGCTATCATCACATCGTGAATGGTTTTGCTGTGGAGCTCACTGCTGAAGAAGTATGCTGCTTAGGTTACATTATTATTCTTATGTACCTAAGTCATTCTTAGGTCTCTCCATTTTGGCAGAATTTCTTCAGAAACTCTCTGCCATAGCCAAATGACATGAGGAGCAGCAATGTGTATAAGTTGCAGTTCTTACTTGCAGCAATCAAGTCCACTTACATTTTGTGTTGGGGTTGGGTTTCTGTGTGTGGCATTGATTGTGATGGGAAAAACCCTCAAAGGCAGAGTTCCTTGGGAAGGAACCTGGTGTCATGCAAGTTGAAAAGAGCTACAGAGTTCAAAAGGCAACAGTCCACACACCAGAGTATCTTGGACTACCCGAAGGCATATGGGCTCAGGAAGGTGGATTTCTTCATGCAGGTGAGGACATTGTGATTGGTTTTGTGGACACCGGAATTGACCCAACACATCCAAGCTTTTCTGCCACAGGACAAAGCCCTTACAGACCTCTCCGATCATACCGAGGAAAATGTGAAGTTGCTCCTGAGTTCCCTCTTGGTTCTTGCAATGGGAAGATCATTGGAGCCCAACACTTTGCTGCTGCCGCATCAAAAGATGGCATGTTCAATGCTTCTCTTTATTTTGCCTCCCCGTTGGATGGTGATGGCCACGGAAGGTTCGTCCTCAAGTCCTGGGCATTCTATCAGATGCAAAGAAAGATGTGTCAAGGCTGGAAAATACTCGATAGCTAGCACATTGTGGGCAATAGGCTATCCTTCTGCTGCATAGTACAAAGCACATATGTGCCTGGTATGTGGAGCTGCTGCTGGTTCTACCCTTCTGTCAATGTCATGTCGCATTTTCCAGCCATGGACTTGTTGCTGCCAAGAGACAAGAAACCATAATGGCATGATTTTGAGAATTCTTGACTCAGTGTTTTCTTTGTTGACCCACAATGTGGTTGGTGGTTGTGGAGCAGCTGAGAACTTCTGCTTCTGTAGCCATTTGCAAACAGTACTGCATTTCTTTCATATGTTTGTGTCTCCAGATGTTAGAAGCTGACAATGTTCGTTTGTGTTGTTGTCAGTCATACTGCTTCCACAGCTGCAGGAAACCATGGAGTGCCTGTACTAGTGAATGGTGTATTCTATGGGAATGCCAGCGGTATGGCACCGAGAGCTCGGTAAGACTATATGTTTGTTTGTTGAGGTGCATGTCTCTTGTCCATGTTTTGATTTTAGGTGTTGCTTCTTCTTGTACTCCATGGCTGCTGGTGTTACATAAGATTCTTGAACACAGTTTTAGAGCTCAGTTACTACCAACATGAAGAGGTTGATCTGGATTCTAGATTCTGTGGCAGCAGCCCTAATACAGCTCTCTGTGTAATTTACCTCTAAATTCCTGAAGGAGCTGTTTTGTTTGAAACCAACAGGATTGCCGTTTACAAGGCATTGTACCGCATAATCGGAGGTTTTATGCCAGATGTTGTCGCAGCATGTGATCAGGTAGTTCTCAGAACTTTTGTTGTAGTTGTGAGGGCTCCCAATTGATCTGGTTTGGGAAATGGAGATTCTTGAATGTATGTGTTCTTTGAAGCTAAAGATTGAGAATCTTTTTTCAGTTTCAGACTTTCGAACTTCTTCTACTGGTGGGTGGGTTCTAGAGGGTAACTTGATTGTTTTTTTTCTTGGGGGCAAGCAGGCGGTTGCTGATGGAGTTGATGTACTTAGTCTCTCACTGGCACCAAATAGCCCACCTCCCGGTTCTATCAGCACCTTTCTCAACATCTTGGATGTGGCACTTCTGAATGCAGTCAAGGCAAATGTCTTGGTTGTCCAGGCTGCTGGAAATGGGGGTCCTCATGAACAGACTGTTACTTCTTTCAGTCCTTGGATAATCTCTGTTGGTGCCGGGGTTGATGACAGATCATACCCAAATACAATAGTACTCAGTGACAAGACGGTTCTTCCTGGGACTTTGTTGGCACGTAAGTAGTGAACTCTTCAAACAAAGGGAGGTTTTATTCAAGTAATGTGATCTGGTTGCATGGCAATGATACTTACGGTTTTGGTTGTTGTTCGTGTACAATATGCAGCTCCAACAAAAGGCCCAATTTTCTATGACCTCATATTAGCAAATGATGCAGTTCAAGGTGAAGGCAACCCACTCTATTCTCCGAGCGACTGTCAAGTGCCTTCAATCTTTAACAAACCTTTGGTGCAAGGGAAACTTTTGATCTGTATCTACTCATTCAACTTTTTGTTTGGAGGCGCATCAATGCAACAAGTGGTGACAACACTTGAAGCTTTAGGAGCAGCTGGTCTAGTCATGGTGGTGGAGTCAGATTCTGCAGGAAGCATGTTTACTCCCATTCCTCTGACAATTCCAGGCATTGTCCTTGTAGATGCGATGCATTCTGAGGCACGCACTCTTGTCCTTGATCCTGATCTTGCATCCTAAACCCAAATCACAAACTAGATCAATTGGGAGCAAACCCTAAACCTTCCATTAAATACCTAATCCTCTGAATTTGCATGCACTGAATCACATTGTGAGGTTGGTTGAAGAATCTGCTTGTAATTTTGCTGCAAATTTGTGGTCTGACAGGCTTTGCTCACATATTATAGTAACAGAACAGTCAAGGATGCGACTGGCAAGCCTGTTCAATTTGGAGCTCAAGCTAGAATTGGGGGTGGCCAGATTGCCACTTACAGTGGCCAAGGACAACAAGTGGCACTGTTTTCTTCAAGGGGACCAGACATGAAGGATTTCAATTTCAACCAGGCGGATGTCTTAAAGCCTAATATCTTGGCACCCGGATACCTGATATGGGGAGCATGGACTCCTATTGGAATTGATAGCCCTAATTACATAGGTGAGCTGAACCCATTATTATGCACATGACATTCCAACTTCTCAAATTCCAGCAAAAAAACTTGAGAAAAAAAAAGACTGTAACATGCCCCTTTTTGCTGCATATGTGGTTGCACTGATTTTGGGCACACTGATTTGATATGTAAATGGATTTTAGGCCAGAGATGGGCAATGATGTCAGGGACGAGTATGGCAACACCGCATGTGGCTGGTCTTGCAGCATTACTGAAAGAGAAGTACCCTCTTTGGAGCCCAGCAGCACTTGCCTCAGCACTGGTAACAACTGCAGACCTGGAGGATTCAAGGGGCATACCTCTTCAAGCTCAGCAAATCTCTGGAAGCTCTGCACCTTCTTTGCAACCTGCCACACCTTTTGATATGGGTGGTGGTGCACTTAACATAAATGCTGCTGCCAATCCGGGTATTATCTTTGATGCAGGTCAGTAATAATTCTTTGTTTCTCTCTGCTTTTACAAATGAAATTTGCACAATTGTGAGCATCGTTTTTTTTTTTGGGTGAATTTCCAGTCTGACTCATACAAAGGATTTTTGTGAAAAAAATGTGCCAAAGTCACCAGATTTCGAGGAATGTTTTTTATTGAAATTCCCATTTTTAGACAATTGGTTCCAGTAGATTGCCAAAATATAGCACGATTCTTAAAATTTTCTACTTTCCTCTCTGACATGTATCCAAATTTGGCTAATTCCTCTTTTGGATGATCACAAAATTGAAAACCCTATACCCTAAATTCTAGTCTAGAATGTTGAAACCTGGAGAGTGGAGCTCAAAACCATCCAGTGCTGGCTGATCTAATTCGGATTGTTTGGGTAAAATTATGTTGGGAACAGGAGAAGCTGATTATGTTGCATTTCTATGCTCTGCGGAGGGGGCAACTCGTGAGCAAGTCTTTGCATCAACAGGTGGCATGTGCCCAAGTCTACTGGGACGATCCACAGATCTCAACACTCCATCGATCACTCTTGCCTGTCTGAATGGCACCCAGATTCTCTACAGGACAGTCACAAATGTTGCCATCAACATTGAAACTTACACAATTACTTGGACTAGTCCAGCTGACGTTGCAGTTGCCATTGCTCCTGTGACCTTCACTGTTGGTGGTGCTGGTGAACAACAGTCTCAACAGATCACATTTACTTTGCGAGCTACTGGCATTTCAACTGTCTCTTCTTTCGGACTAGTTACATTTGTTGGGAATTTAGGTCATCAAATACACATTCCAATCTCTGTTACAAATAAGAACCTGGAATAAAAATGATTTTCTTCTCTTTATATGAAAAATCAAAAACCCTGAAATTTGCCATTCTAATTTTGGGGTTTTTAGAGGGTTTTTTTTCTCAATTTTCTGTTGTAGTGGTGATCATCCACAAGAAGAATTAGCCAAATGTGGCTACATCAGAGAGGAAAGTAGGTCAATTTAAAGAGTGTTCTATATTTAGGTGACTTGCTGGAACGAATTGTCTAAATATGGCAATTTCAGAAAAAAAAATGTTTGAAATGTGGCAAACTTCTGCAGATTTTTTTTCACAAAAACCCTTTGTATGAAAAAATGGAGGTAACTTTTTCATTCATTCTCTCTAATGTAGTAACCTGAGGTTTACCAAGGGTTCCCAGATTTTAGGGTTTGAGTTTAGGAAAACTGGGTTGCCATAGTATGTATGATGTTGGTATACAAGTCCCGCCAGGTCATGACTTGTTTGAGTCCGATATTAACATGTTCATATTGCAGGAAAAATCAAATTCAGGTCACACCATTCATGTGAAGGTCAGAAAATAAATGTTCAAAGTTTGCAGAAATCAGTTTTGCTAGGAAACAAGAGCAACATATGTTGCCAAGCCTGTTGTTTGCTAGGGCACTGTATTCTGATATATATTCACACAAGCAGTGTTTGTTTAAATCCTTCGTCTTGCCTGGCCCACAGCAAATGGCCAGCAGCGCAGAATACAGTCTCCTCGAGCAAGCACTGCCTTTCTTTCCAAATCACAACTTCGAGCAACACATTATTAATCTATGCATGATTGACGGAGCAAAGCTTTAACCTTTTCCTCTTTGCAGTGTGCCCGCAGCTTGCGCAAACTCAAGTCTTTGACGCCTTTGTGCCCAGGATTCTCCTTATCTGAGCACCTGAGAGGTGTCTCCTTGCTTTTAGGCAGTCTTACATTCAAAGGAATGTCCTTTAAAACACCAGGATTTTGCTGCATCCATAGAAGACATACCATTTTCATTAAGGGTTTGGAAAAGGAAAAGACTATGAGAAAACACTCAAGAGTGCAAAGTGCTTTGGATATGTGATGCTAGATGTGATGATGATTTTGACAATGCTTCTCACCTTTTTCCTCTCCTTGCAATGAGCATGTGGTTTACGCAAGGTTGTGTCCTCCAGATCCTTGTGTCTAGAGTTGTGCTTGTGTACTAATTGTCCAGCTTCCAAAGCAGCTCCAAGGATTTGTCTCTCCTTTCTACTGGTAGAATCTAAAACCAACATCTCCCCACCAACAGACTGTTTCAGTTCATCAGATGTCTCATTCCTGGCATTTGCCACCTCAGGTTGACTAGAGTCTCCAGGAATCTTTGTGTGTGCAGCACTCTCTGCCTTCCATTCTGCATACTTGGACAGAATCCCAGTTGCCTTTGCGATAGTTGCATCAAGTTGTAGCTGGATCCTTGACAGAGGACTAATTCCTGCAGGAGCAGTCAGAACCTGGATGGGCACAGAAACCATCTCCAATGCATTGAGTGTTGAAGATGTCACTGACGAGCTCTCCATCTGTGCCAGACCCGGAATGTCTGGTTCTCTGGCACTTTCATGATCCATGCCAGCACTCCCATCACTGTCTCTCATGCCCAATAACTCCGTGTGTAAGGCAACATTACTGACAGCATTTTCTATATCTGGTTTCATGCTTTTCATTTCTACTAAATCTTGCAATATTTCTTTGGCCGCTTCTTCACCCACACAACCAGGTTTTGCATCCAAAGTAGCAGTTTGAGCATCAAACACTACAGGCAGTACTGTCTCTGTCTGTAACGGCGCCACAGAATCCACCATTGGCACACTGTCACTTGTTTGTTTGCCAAGCAGGTCCTCAAATGTATCAAAAGCACTTTCCAGATCCAATTCTTCTGGTAATACACTCTCCATCTGCAACAGCAGTCCTTGAGCATCTCCATAATCCAAATTTATTTCACTGTCATCTGGTTTTCTGCTGATATCCTCCATGACGTCCAAGGCATCAGCTGTCAAAGACATCTCCAAAACCTCCATCTGCGGCAGATCATGAATGTAGTAATCCATCTCTGTCTTCCATTTGCTGTCTCTAATACCCAGCAGCTCCTCATGTAGCGCAGTATTGGTGACAACAAGTTCTGCAGCTGGATTCAAGCTCTGCAATTGCTGCACTGAACCCTGCACAACGTTGTCAGCCTCTTCACCACCAGCAGATCCACGTTTTGCATCTTTAAACTGGGTTGTTGGGCTTGCAGTTTTGACATCAAAGTCTTGTGGAACACATGTCTCCATCTTCAATTGCTGTTGAGTTTCATCAAGTTCCAACTTCAATGGCTCCTCACATTGTGAAGCAGTTTGAGTGACAGATTGTGTAGAGGAGGCTATGCCTCCTACCTGCAATCGCCCACCACCAAGAAGCTCCTTGTACACATCAAGATTCTCAACTTCCAGTCTCATGGGTGATGATGAAGGTCTCTCCACTTCAACCCAATTCTTCTGTTCAGGTTTGATGGCCTTGAACTCAGTTTCTGTGTACAACATGCTCTCCAGTTGCTGCTCCTTGCTCCCTCCTTCCTGTGCAACACCATTGGAGGCAAGTAGGGTTGCTGCTGCTGCTATCCCTGCTGATGCTTTCAAGGTTGGAGGCTCTGCAGTCGAGACATTGAACCCTGCAGAAATGTCTGCCAAAGGAGACATTTTCCTGGATTTTGTAGTAGCCTCCTTGGTCATACCACCAATCTCATGGGAGCTCCTCTTTGGTGCCTTGCTGCCAAGCATATTGCTCCGTGTTACCGACACTGCAGCGGATAGATAGCAGAGTCAGATGGTCACCAAAGAGTAAGGCTTGTCAGGTTCATGCTTTCTTGGTGGGCATGCTCTGCTGCCTTCCTCAACAGATTCCGAATGTAATCCTCTTCCTCTTCTTCCCAACATGCTATAGCACACTATGAAAAAGACTGTTCTGCTGTTGAGGCAAGAATCTATTTCACATGAAGACATGTGAAGAAACCATCATGGAACAGAGTGCAAATGGATGAGAGCAACAAAGACATGCACCTTGTTTTTCTGTAGCAAGATTACTATGACACTTTTCCTCAGGAATAGAGTAAAGCTGTCTGTCAGTTTTCTTCAAACCGCGCCTCAAGGGAGTTGTATTCGGTTGCGGGAATCCCAATACCCTCTCACCACTTGAGGAGGAGTGTATGGAACTCGGTTTCTCACTGCTGCGTCTAGCTAATGAAGAAGAAGAGGACGACTTTAAGGTGCCTGAGAGTATCAAGGACGCCAATGAAGTCTCGGGAATGTCGGACTTCTTCTCGCCTCTGGCCTTCATGATCGTGGTCTTCGTCACCCCCAGAAACTGTGACTTCGCAGTACCCTTTCGCTTTGTGCTCTGTACCTTCTGCAAACCATTCTGGAGGTCGATTGCCATGCAGCAGTTCAGGAAAGAAATCAGTTGCATCAGCAGGATTCCCATCTATCTGAAAGCAAATCTGCTAACGTATATCAAAATGATTCTGATATGGTGAAGCTCATGCAGATTTGCAAGCTGCTATAGAAGATCCGCACACAAAAACCCCTCAAAACATCATCTCACAGGAAGAATAGGAAGAAAACCAGACAGAATGAAGTCAAACAGAAGCTAGAGAGGAAACATCTTTCGCAATCCTAACCGAGATGCAGAGGCTCTTCATGCAGAGGGAGCGCGAGGGGGAGTGGACTTACAGAAGAAGAAGAAGAGAGGCAGGCAGAGAGTGCATCGGCCATGGCGAGGTTAGTTTTGTTGGCTGGCAAGCTGTGCTGCTTGCACAAAGCCTGCAGCTCCTTCCTGGGCATCTTGTAAAGTTCCAACATCCCTCACATCATAAAAACCCCTCACCGTTGCACACACAACTCTCGATCTCTGTCGTCCTCTGTCGTCCTCTCTCGATATCTGTCGATCTCCCTCGACTTCGTTCTCGGTTTCTCTCGACTTCCTTCTCGCAAACCTTCTTCACAAAGCTTGATTATTACATTTGCAAAAAGAGTTTTAGAATTCTCAAAAATTGTCAAAAACATTCACCAGTTTCGACAACACCAAGGTAGTAGTACCACCAAAAAAGAGCACAAATGCACCAACAACATAGCAATTCTTGTGCTCGCAATCTTGTTTCTCTTCCTCGCTTCTCGTGTCGCACTCCAGGGCCTCCGTAGCATCGTCACGCTTGCGTGAGGACAGGCTTCAACGGCGCGCAGAATGTTCAAAGCCCGTTTGCGCAGTTACGGGACCTACTTGGTAGGAAGGTACCTACCTACCTACCCCCTAGCTTTCTGCCTGCCAGCCTGCCTGCCTACCTAGAGCCAACGGTCAAGTGCTGCGAACAAAAACCCCGCCCAAAAATTTGAATTCGAAACGCATACTGGATGATAACATCCAATGAATAGATGAAAAAACAATTGACGCATGGGATGAGAACGGGATGAGGAATTAAATACGAGGAAAAAAAAAAGATGAGGAATAGGATGAGAAAAGGGATGAAGTAAAATGATGATTCATTCTGGGGGGATGAGAAAGGCTTTCATGACAGATGAGCAAACAGATGAGCAAAGGGATGTAAAATGGCATTGGAGTGTATTTCACGTCCCAATGCGTCTCTGAAACACAAAGCAGATTTAAGTTTCTACATCGTATTATGTATGTATTGTAGTGGAATATAAGAATACGTACAGTATAGTATAAATATGCTATACCTATGGTACAGCATAATATGGGTCGACCGCACAATGACGCAGGAAAGTTACCCGATAAGTTCATTTTCTATCCCTGTAGTAACTTCCTAGAATACAATTCTCAATCCTGGTTTTTACCTTGTGGGCTAGTTACTTCGGTTTATTGGGGGCCCTGCCTCTATGGACTATCGCATTGGATCCAACTTTTGGAGGTTTTACCTTATTAAAACCAGTTTCACATTAGGTGAACCTGTTTTTCTGGTGAAAGTGTTTGGACTGTTTAGATTGGAACGGGATTTTTTGGGTGTTCAGAGTGTGGACACAGTAAGTAGATGTACGTCATCTTATTCATTGGCAGGGCCAGCGTGTTTGTGATGCGCTTGTTTAGATTGTAGTTACTTAATTTGTTACTTGAATTTGCACTGGAAATCCTTGAAGAAAGCTTCTTAATCCTTTGCACTGAAAATTCTTGATGAGGTTTATCAGTCAAATCCAGTGAATCCACTGGGAAAATTTTTGCGACCCTGAATGAAAAAACGTACATCCCTGGAGGAGGAGCCCTGGAAGAGTCTAATAATTTATTGACTGCTCCCTGTTTCTGACTGGCTAGATAGTTGGATTGGTCCAAGTGGGTTGCCATTGTTAGTAGGTAGTCTCCCACCTACTTACTTGCAGTCCCAGTTTCAGTTTTATGGGTGGGGTTGGCAAAAAAGTTTGTAACCAAAACTTGGATGTGAGAAATATTTTTGCAGGGTCACATACTGAGCGTTGGTGGAGATTTTAAGCTTGGATTGAAATGTCAGCAATCTCTGAGGATGTAAATGTGGTTTCTAATAGAAGCTCTGGGCATGTCGGCATTGTATTGCTAGTTTCCTTTTGTTTATGATCATAGTCACACACACTCTCTCTCTCTCTGTGCCATCATGTTTTCCAATTGCAACCCAAGTTTCAACAACCTAGAAAAGAATGTTGGTTTCCATGACTGAAGATGATAAATACAAATAGATTTCATGGTTTCCAAGATCATAACCTGGGCTGCAAAAAAACAATTGACAGACATTATTCACCCTCAAGAACTTCATAACACCTAGTGCAAAGCTGCTCTTTGGAAAACTCACGGAGGCAAAAACAACAGAATGTGACAACAACATTCTTTTGCAAGACAAAAAATTTCAGCTCAGAAAAAAATTGGCAACATCACAGGGGCTGTTCAACAGTGGACACTCAAATTCTTCTTCACTGGTAGATATGCAAACACTTTGTATCAAAAGACCAAATCTGGCTCACGTGGAGAGCTTGCCATGAATCCATGTATTGATTTTCTGTGGCGCAGATGAACCCCTCTTTCTCATTCAATGCTATTTTGCTCACAATAAGACACAATGTAGGTGTGCACAAGAAGTTGATGTATCCCTGGAAATCTGTTTTGCAAGTACATGAGTCAAGTCCATGTTGCTCTTGGGCAACACCATGTGACAGGCAACTCTGCTGCTGGGTTCAAACCTGTTTTCAGAATCCTGATGTGTTTTGCATATGTTGTGGCAGCCACATTTCTTCTTGTATGATCAAGCTGGCAGCCACATTTAAGAGAAAAAAATTCTCGGATTATCTTGTTGGGTACCTCTCTTGAAGATTATGCCTGGATTAATGGCAGTTGAGGTGTTGACAGCGCCACTGCCAAGGTCAAAGGGTGATGCAGGTCCAGATGACAATGTGCCAATAGTATTACTGCTGCAATGTTTGCTCAGCTTGAATGGGCAATTGCAAAAGATCCAAGGAGCTTGTGGTGGTAAGAAGCAGTGCAGAATGGATAGCTGCAGGTCCTCATTGTGGATGCTGTTGCCTCAGGAGTGCTATTATGCCTGCAATGTGCAGTGCTGCCATGCTTGTCCATGACAGCATAGCTTTCTCCTCATAGAAAACTGTCATTGACAAGTTTCTGAGCTGATCCTTGATTGATGGCTGATGCCATGGCATGGTGTTGTTCTTCCTTTTTCTTTGCAACAGAGAGTGGCAGAGATCTTTGGAACCAATAACAGCAACAACAACAATGCTTTTTGTGGCAATAAAAAGATCTATGTTACCAAGATGTTGGCATCAAAGATGAAAGTGCCAGGAAGAGGAAAAGAGAAGGGATGGAGAATGATGGGCTTTTCCTTGGAGCTAAGATCCAAGCTCCTTGCACCAATGATGATCAGACCTACTGCACTCAAGTTCATAGCCATGGAGATGGGTAGTCTGGAACTGGTTGGCAATGTCATCAGCTGCATATTCTATGTAGTTGCAGATCAAGATCTTGTTCTTGACAAGCAAGGCATTGAAGGGAGTCAGGTCTTGGCCATATGAGAAATATTCAAAGTCAAGGCTGGAGGCTGTGTCAAGGTCTGAGTAGATTATGCCAAAGCCATGTCAGGTCTATTGGTAGTACATGTGTAGACATATGTCTTCTCTTTCACAGCCAAGAGTTGTGCTATGTCAAAGGTGTTCAAGCATGGTGCTCATGTTACACTGCTGATTGAGCCAAGAGAGATGCTGAGCATGTCCACTCCATCTAACACTGCCTGCAGATGCAAACCCCCTGCAAGCGTCATGTTCTGTATACTGAGAAACACAGAAAGATGCAGAGAGCAGCAGCTCATGAAGATCATGATAAGAATCTGTGATAAGATCAAAGGAGTGAGAAGGAGGAATCCCGAAGGTTGATAATACCTGATCAATACCAGCAAGAATGTGAGAGAGGAAGCCATCATCACGGAACACCACTTTGTACAGAGCTATCCTGCATGAGCCAAAAGAAGAGGTTTCAATGAATTTTAGAGGCAGTTTTCTCATTCAATTGCAATTAACAGGTCATCAATTCTGCAATGGAGTATCTTTGCAAAAAGAAGAATGCTGCTCAATGGAGGAAGAGAGAATAGATTATACCAAGCTTGAGGAGCAACACCACTAGTAGTACCATAGTTGAATCCGTTCACCTTGACAGGAACGCCATGATTTCCAGCTGCAATTGAGCTTGTATGTCTGTGGCATCTCCACATTTCTAAAGACTTTGCTCAATTTTATTTCTAAGTCTTCACAATGAAAAGGTTTTGATATGGTCATAGAATTTCAGGACTGTTCAGGTAATGTTCGGGATTTTGGTCGATTCAAAGAGTCTGGAGCATTTTTACTTATGTGCCATGGCCATCTTCATCGAATGGTGAATCGAAATCATATGTTGCATTGAAAAGGATTGCAGCAATGAGTCCTTTGGAGAAATGCTGAGCACCAATGATCTTGCCATTGCAAGAACCATAAGGAAACATGTTGGTCACAAAGTACCATCCCTTCCATTTGTCAAAAGGGTCATACCTGTGGTTCTGAATCTCATTTGTGCTTGGATGTTTTGGATCAATGCTTGTATCTAGCATGCCAATCACAATTCCCTCTCCTGCATGTTCAGCTCCTCCATTCAATGGCCAAACTCTTCTCAGCAGCTCCAAGAACTCAGGTGTATGGGTTGTTGCCTTCTGGAACAGCCAATCAGGCTCAATCAAGATCACTGATGGATGTGCCTTCAACAATTTTGCCTTCAGATTTGGAGTCCAGACACAACACAACACTCCAGAGTAAGCTTGAAATAGTTGTAAAGTCAAGAATCACAACTTCAAACTGAAGATTGAAATGCAATTTTTTTGTCTCTCTTCTCGCATCTTCTCACACCCATTGCAAGTGTAAACCACAATGATAAAAGAATCCCAGTTACAGCAGCTACCGCACCAAAACAGTGTAGGTTCTTCTGCAGCTCTCTCATCATAGCCCAGCTCAAGCTCAGACTCAGCCCCAGATATGACTATATGATCCTCTCCATCTTGCTCTTTTTCTCCTTCCTCCTCTTCTCTTTCTTTGGGAGCTATGAAGTGGCAATGCACATGAGCTTTGAGGAGCAGATACCAAAGATTGAACTACCCAATTTGAGAAGCTGAGAGCCACTGAGAACTGCAAGAGCAGATCATTACTCAATTTTAAACCAGAAAGCTCTGGAAATTTCCAGCTTGTCTTCAACTCCAATCCAAGATCATACACAACCAGGAGTGAATCCTTGCAGCTGGTACAGAAAGAAGCTCTACAAACACTTGCACAACACAGGAACTGCACTAGCTGAAAAGAAGAAAAGATACAGTTCAAAGCAAAGTCTGAGCTCTTGAGAAAATTGACACAATTACAAAAGAGATCATATTGTCTAACTCTTCAACTGAGTAGATATGTACTTCATCAGATGTGAACACTTGGATTTCACATTGGTGAAGACAAAGAATCAGGAGCTGTGGAACACAAAGCACTAAATTTTTTAGCTACTAGCTGCTAAGCACTTAAAAGGAAACATCCTAGACTCTTCCATTTACTGCATTTACCTCCACCAACAAGACTACTGTAAAACCACCCAGCTGAGAAGGAAACTCTGAAGAAGCTGTGAGCAGCAACATTATTGCAGATTCAATCCTAGAGCCAAAAGAAAAAAAAAACCAGCAACTCTTACACCATCATCGGATCACTGAGCTCTTTCTTGCATTTATGGAAAGGTTTACAAACCTGTGCTGTATAGCTCCAAGAAGATTGATCTCCAAGCTGCAGAAGCAGACAGCAACAACATGGGATTGCAGAGGAGAGAGAGAGAGAGAGAGAGAGAGAGAGCAAAGGGCAGTGAAGGAGGAGATAGACAAATAGGGTTCTTGGGGGAAGTCGACAGTTATGCCGCTCAGAATTCACGACCACAGGACTTGTAACGGCCAAATACCAACCCTACGACTGCTTTCATCCAACTGAAGAACCCTAACTCTATGGAGAACTCATCCATTTTGCTTCATGAAATCATTATTAGCTCTAGCTAGCTTTACTCATGGATGAATTTGTTTCACTGTGAAAAAAAATTATTAAAATTATTAAAATTTATAATTTTCTCCTAAAAATATATATATAGAAAAGAAGAAGGCTAGGAGTCACCATAGGCATTTAGCCAAATGAAACATGATTTGTAGAACTTAAATAATTGTAACATCTTTAGTTAAAAGGAGGTTCCATTCCTCGAACCTTTGCTATTCTTTTTCATTTCCCTCAATTCTCTTCTTGAAAATGAATGCAAATTTCAAGTTTGAACAAATGTTATTCAAATGTTGGTTTTGAAAGGAACCCTTTGTGTCCAATTCCAATTATTAAGATAATTTTATGGAATGTCTAGCATGGTTTGAATAATTGTTCTTCAAATTTGTAAAAAAAAATTCTCTCAATGTTTTTTTAAAAAAAAGGAATTTTATCTAGTTTTCTAATGTGTTTAATTCCACCTACATTACATACAACTGAAGATATAAGATTTTTATAGTATTAGTTTTGTCCATAAACTTCAAACAACCAAGATAAAGGATTGTGTAATGTTAATTACCAATTAAAATTGGTCATCAGCTTGAAAAGTAAAGTTTATTTTTGACTTTTTTGAAAAAATGATAATTATATGTTCAAAGAAATTGGACATATTTTGCAAGGATTGCATCTTCGTTTTGCATTTGGTTACAATTCCATTAGGAGGCTAGTTGAATCTCAATTATAGTTGGACAACAAAATTTGGAACCTCTAAATCAATCACCCAAGAATTGACCAAATGCCTTTTACTAGCCAGCACTAGTTTCAATTTCCTTTCCAACAAAAGGTCACATATGTATTAACTTTGAATCAAGGTATTTTTAAAAAGTAGTTCAAACAAGGTCACCAAAGGTGATACTTGTTTCATTTTATCAGATTCATCAACATGTTGATTGTTATATTGCAATGTGTGTTAACTTTTATTCTTGTGGAAAAAAAAACATACAATAGACAATGGTTTTGTTCACATTTGGGGTTGCTGGTGTTGTTTCAATTCACTTTAGTAAGTTGAAACCAATCCCTCACCATGTATCAACCCAAGTATACATGTTTATGCCTAGTGGAAGTAAAATTTTGAAAAACTTGAACTTGCCTCATACCCCAAAAATATTTCAAATTAATTATTCACCTCCACCTTATACCTAGTAGTTTGATTTTTCAAAATACATGTACCCAAATTTGACCACCTCACAAAATGGATGCAAGTATAAGCCAAAAACCCAAAAGCCTAAAACTATTTAAATAATTATTGGAGTTTTTTTTAAGGTTAGGAGTGCAAGTTGTAATGGCCTAATTGTTTGATTTTGTTTCTTCTTTCTTCTTGCTTTCAACTTTCAATGCTTACACCTTGGCTTTTTATTTAACTCTATGACATTGCAAAAAATGTCAACGTTGACGGATGTTGTTGCATCAAAAACTATCACCATCAATGCACATTATTAATAATAGAACTTGAGGAAACTATGGACAATGTGTACATCTATGAAGCAAAAGAAGGTAACCTTTATCTCTTTTGCAATTTAGTTTCAATTTTTTTTTGTGATTTCGATTTGTTGAAAGTTTTGTGAAATAATGAAACAACAACAAAATGTTTGACAACTCAAAATTTGTGATGCATGTTGTACAAGGGGTAATCACCTTTCAAAAAGAGGGTGGGGTTTCATGTTTGTAAGTAGACAAACTTCTTTTGTTTTTTTGTTGCCTTTCTTTGAATGTTCAAGAGCTTTTGACATCAAACTTTGATTTTTTCTACACCTATTCCCTTTATAAAAGTGAAATGTAACAATAGTGGTGGAGATTTTTGAGAAATTGTTGTGACATGGAAGTTGTTTTGTTTTATGTTGCATGTTAAGCTCCAAGCTCTAACATGTTTGTTGTGTATTCACTATATCACATCTACTAAAACAACTCCATGAACTTGCAACAATGGTGGGACTATAAAAAAAATTGATTTTAAACTTTCACATAACTTATTAAATGTTTGTTCTTTGAAGTATTTCTAAACCCTAACAATTGAAAATTGATCTTGATTGTGTGCACTTTAGTTCCCTATCATTGATCTCTTAATCTTGTCATTAGGTTTATTTGTTGTCACTTTTTCTTTTTCACTTTATTATTGCAAAACAACAATCAATGGGTTTTTCTTCAAGGCCATTGATTAGCCTTCCTATTATAAACCCTAATAAAAAAACCCTACACGCTTTTGCAAGGAATCATAATAACAATAATGTGTAACCTTTGCATGAAATTGAAGAGTTGTTAAGTGATCTTAAACTTGTTGTTGATGAATCCTACATAGTTGAAGTGCACATGCAAAATTTGTGAAAACAAGGTTTGGCTTTGAAGCTTCACAATTGTAATTTTTTGATAGGGCATTTTTTAATATCAACAATAACCAGCCCATTGACCTTTTTCAAAACCAAACCATGTGTTGTATAATTTGCCATGATTAAGTTGTTGGTTTTGAAATCTTAACCTTGTGTGCAAGGTCATGGAAAAAGTTAATTGTTTATCACAAGTCCAATGGCATAATAACCATGAAAAAACATGTTGATGTTGAACACACTATTTTAATTAAAACATATGTCTCGAAGCAAACAAACTACCCATTGAGTGATTCAATGGATCATGAACTAATCAAGAAAATAACTTTTATAAACAATTGCAAATTTTGGGTTTTTTGTAATTTCTAATAAGTTAAAAAAGGATCATGTAACACAAACTAGTTTTCTACAAGATGTAATGTTATTTGTGATTAAAAGGTTTTTTTGTGAAGATAGTGGATCATTTGGCTCCAAAGGTTGGTGTACAAGTTATGCCCAAAGGTGGTGTTCTTGGGCTAAAAAGATTCTATGAAAGAAGTTATGCCTGCATTGGTGGAGAAAATAATGGTAACATGTGTGCATCTAACAGTGGCTTCATGTTTATTAGCCACCTACATTTTATTTTAATGGATGTCGAAAGCGGCTCATGACATCTTCACTATTGTTGTTCATTTCTAACAACTAGGAGGCCAAACACATTACCATTGGGTTGTTTGAAGTCACTAACACTAATGGCACAATTATGGCTCCTAAACTACAATAACTTCTTGATCAATTTTCTTTCACTCAAACAATTTTGACTTATGCAAATGGTGAAAGGTCTAACTTACAAACATGTGTAACTACTTTAAATTATTTATTTCATGCAACAATTTGGCAATATGTTGGAGCCATTTGATGGCTCAAATTTTGGGCATGAAACATTAACGAAAAAATAGCTCATGGCAAGCATAAAAAAAATTCAAAGTGACATCCAAAAATGTATCATATGGCCCAAAAAATCTAGCAAGGGGAGGTTGGCATGAGACTAAACTTGTATAGGTTTTGGGTTGACACCCAATAAATGAAACATTCATGTGAAGACTAGGTAAGTGATTTTTATTTATTTATTATCTCATTATGTTCTACCTTTGAAATTTTTACGTTGTTTTTGTACTTAAGAGTTGTAAACATGTTGGATGTTTGATTACATTAGTGATTATAGGTTGTTAGTCAAGTATTATGATTCCAAGATGTTTTGGCTTTTCCAAACACCATTGCCCTATGTTATAATTGTCAATCAATAACACTCTAAAGCCACATTCCTCGTCCAAAAACATGGGCAATTGCGAAGTTATTAAGGTTATTTCTCCAATTGTAAAAGGTTGTGTTTTAAACCAAAGCTGGGGACATTGGTTTCTTGGGAATGCTCTCCAATTTATCATATCAACGTGTCAATAGGTTTAAGAAGACCTTAAATTTCAAAGAGTTCATGATAGCTTGGCTAAAAAAGAACATTTTTTATCTTGGGTTCAAACAATTCATTGTTTGCATGAAACACCAAGTATTGGAGGCATTTCAACCTTTCATTTCTTTTTTGCATGCATTTCGCATGAAAAAAATGCGTAACATATTAACATCAATCCCATGTCTAAAAACATGTAAATCATCAACACTTATGTGAGGTGTGAAAATGCTACTAATGTGGTTGTTGAGTATGATAAAAAATTGTTGCCTTTGGTGTTGGAGGCTTACAAATTGTTGATGTTGGTAAGGTCGAAGAATTTCAAGATTCTAGCTTTGCTATGAACTCTCAAGATTTGTTCCAAACCTCTAACACAAATGTAGATAGTTTCAAAAAAATTGTTAATAGAAAACTCTATTCATTTTAACATTATCTCGTGGATATAAAAAATTGTAAATGTGTTCTAACATGGTAATGAGAAAATGAACCTAAGTTTCCCACTATGATTATACTAGCACAACACATTTTGGGATCCTAGCTAGACACATTAATACATAGAGAATATATTTTGTTGCTAGAATCCTCATTGTTTTAGGTAGATGTTGTTTTCAAACATACAATTTAAACAAGAATCTTTGATTTGCATCCAAGTTATGTTGGGATAAGTTAAATCAAAAACACTAAATAAGAATCATGTTAGATATGTCAAACCTTTTAACTTTGAATTTGCATGTGAAATAGAGTCAAAGTTAACAAAAGAGCTTGAATCTTAAATTTGAAAACAAAGTCGAACATGAAGAATTTCTAAACACATAATCCACTTTAATTTAGTTTTCAGGTTCATTGAAAATGATGGAATGATATTTATGTTAGGGTTATTTACCAATGCATTTTTCCAAGATTCTAGATTGTTTATTGACTTTTTGTTTCATCTATTAGTATGGACAAATTGGTAAAGTGGGGGAAATAATTTTTTGGGTGTTAGTTTTTGTGTCATGCATATATATTTTGTTATTTGTCTTTTGATTTTCTAGTTTTTCAAAAAAAATTGTCGTTGTCCTAGTCTAATTTCTGTCTTCCCACGGGGCTTACTTTTGTAATGCATCTATATGAAGGCAAGTTTGTAACCTCTTTTTCAATGGGGCTTATTTGATTGATAAACTAATTTTTCAATTGTGCATTTTTGCATGATTTTGATTGCTTGTTGTCTTTGTCTTTCATTTAAGAATATGGGCAGATTGACAAAATGGGGAAACTTAATGGATTTTCTTGATGTTTATTATTATGTCATACATCTATTTTTTATTGTTTGTCTTTGATCTTTTTATGTTATAGTTTTTCGTCATTCAAGTCTTCTTGTTTTTATGTTGTTTTAAGCTAGTCTAGTTTTTCTAAGGACTTGTCAAAATTCATTGTTCTTTCCCCAACGTGTTTTGATGGGGCTTATGTAACTTGCATTGGAATTGTGCAATTTATCAAGTATCAATAGGTTTGATTTATCTTTTGGTGGGGCTTTTGATGGGATTAGTTGTTTATTGATTGTTTGTGTGTTTATTTAGGAATGGAATAATGGATCATTGAACATGGAAAAACAAAGAATTGCCTATATAAACCAATTTGGCAAAACTTTTTAATTGTGATTCATTAGGTTTAGAAGATAGATTTAGAATTTAAAGTTTAGAAGAAAATAATTTATAAAATTTCCCCACCAATGTTTGATGGGGTGGAACTTTATAAACTTGTTGCATCATGACATATAAAAAATGTTATGAGATGAAGGTTTGCATTGCACATATAGTGGACTACATGATTATTTGTTTGCTAGAGGAGATGAGGGAAAATTTTCAATTTTATTTGTGTTTGTTACTGCACTTTTGACATAATTTGGGTATATGTTAAAGACCTAGATAGGCCTTTCTCCTAAAGAACCTACAAGATTACCTACAAGCTTTCCCAATGAGGTATCTTTCAAAGAGCTGGGTAGCTTAAAGACCCAGCATTTGTTCCCGGTTGGGTTCCTATTAGAGAACCAAGTTGTATACCCCACCTACAAAACAATACAAACTTTTGGCCTCATATCATACTCGGTGTCCAGTGGGTTTCAAAAATCTGGAACTGGGCAGCTCTTTGAAAAAATACAATTCCAAAAAACCAGACTTTAAAAAATAATTATAAGAATATAATTTATTTTAAAAAACGGCCAGGCTCCTACAGAGCAACAATTCCCAACCTGTTATTTACAGGCAAAAAAGGGATATGAATTTTTTTAAAAATAGTAACCTTTGGGGTTTTCAATCCCAACAATTCAGAAAAAATCTAAGAAAATTGGCTAGATTTCTATACTTAGTTCAAGTAGGTAGGTAAAAATATGGAAGCATGTTAATATTTCAAAACTCTTATGTCTGGTTTATAGCCAAATTTGGCTAAATCTTCCTATGGTTGATTGTCAATTTGGCTATATTACAAAATTGACCAAAAAAATCACTAGGGACCCTTCTTTGAAAGGAGGCAAAATATTTATGGCGATGGTCATGTTGGTATCTGTCTGATGTGTTAAAAAAACAAGTATTTGAATCCAAAGTAGTTTTTCAATCAACAAAAGAACAAATCCCATCCTTCTTTTAAAAAGAAGGACTTTAAGCCAATGTATTTTGCACAAAAATTTCCATCTTCGGGATTTTCACACTGTTGAAAAATCACATGATATGCCAAACCAAAAAACAATTAAATTGTAATGTGTAGGGTAACACCCTTGGAGAACCGTGTTCCCAAAATAAGCACACGCCTGAGGTGGAGCCAAGGAGTGCTTATTTCAGGAATGCCCCACTCCAAGGGCATTACCCGACATAAAAATCAATGATGTTTATTGTTTGATTTTCTTAAAGTGATACCCGGCGGGTACCAGACAGGTAACCACTGGTCATCATGGTAAAAAAAAGAAGTAATGAACTAACATGGGCATTTTGAAAAGCCAAACTTTGGTTTTCAAAATGCCCACTTGCAAATTTCATCAAACAAGAGTGCCCTTCAACTACACTAGCGGAGATCACGGAGCTCGGTTTTGATGAGAACGTGATGATGCCCTGGCACAAAAACTTGAAAGGAAAAAAACAACAACATTGTCACTCACACATGAAAATACTGAAGAAGCTTCCCAAAGGTGATAGATACATTATATGTATATTTGACTTTGTGGGTATAATTTTTTCTAAGACAACAAATGAAGAAAACAAACTCCAGCAACACTCAAAAGCTGGTATATGTACTAGAATGGTAACCTACAGACCTTCAGACTTGTAGGTACTCATTTTGACAGACAATTTGTAAAAGCTCTTCCAAGAAAAAGTTCCTTCTGCTGGAATGAATGAATGTCTGGGGGGAAATGTAAGTATTTGCAAGGACAGCCAGCCACATAGCATTTTGATGATGACCCAGGATTTACAATTAATGAATATACCCCAACCCCATCCTCCACCCAACAAACACCAGGTGCTTTTCTTTTTCTTTTTTTTCCTTTTTTGAATTTTGTGATATAAAATTTTTGGTGAATTTTCCCCCCCCAAAAATAGAATAATTAATCAAATTTACTCTACATAAACATATTCATCCAATTTTTTTTCCCAATTTCTTTGTTGGAAAAATGACAGAATTTGTCCAAAATAATCCTCCGTCACTGACTCCAGAGGATTTTCTGGTAGATAGTGGGATGAGGATGAGCTTGTTAGGAAGGGTCTAGGGTTGATTTTTGAAAATTTTGAAAAATCCTTATTGGGAAAAGGGGGGGGGAGGGGGGGGGACACCACATTTTATCCCATATCCTTTTGCTCAATGTCTATTCTTGTAATATATCTAATGTATACAAAAGGAAAAGCTTTTCAAAGCATCTATTTGGGGGTGTATTTAAAATGTGAATTGATTTTGGTGATCAAAGAGACCCAACAAATAAATAAATAAATATAGACTTTTGGTGTACCTCACCCTAAACCCTAATTACTAATTACTATAAATCACCCACTTGCAACTTTTAATTTTTTTAATAATTTTTTAACATGAGAGCTTAACGAATTGGAGTTTATAAAAATAGTGTCTAGAGGCAAGTTATGGGTTCTAGCAAGAGGTTAATTCAGTTCCAGTTTTGGTTTAAACCTGAGGCTGGTTCTAAGTCTGGTTCAATTTAAATTTTTATTTATTTTTTCCTCCTTTTTCCCAATATTTTGAAATTAGGGTTTGAGGACCTGGGATCCGTCCAGAACTGATCTAGTCCTAGAACCCACAACTGGACAACATTTATTTATTTATTTATTTATTCTACTTGCTGGCAAAGATTTAGTAATCCTTCAAACCAAGAGTGCAACCCCTGCAATAATTTTTTAATCTGAAAATAATATTTAAAAAAAGAAGTTCAATGAAAATATAAATAATGAAAGTATGTATGGATATTTTTAATACAAACCGAGTTCAATGATTTGCCTGCCTAAACTTCTACAGTCTTGAGGCTATGATTATAAGGTCAAAAAGCCTTCACCACATAATCAAAAATAAAATCATTCAGTTGGTTTCCATATTTGAAATGATTTTTGAACTGGTCAAGTGTTGTGTTGAAGTACCTTACCCTAAGGTCAGTTTCATCATTAAATAATCCTCAAAATAGTGAAATTAAATTTTGTGAAAATATGAAATTGACATGTTGAAAATCATCATAATTATCATAGGCTACATTCTAAATAATTTCACTACTCATATCACAATATTATAATAGATGATGGAAAACATTTTAATTTCAAAATGAAAAAAAACGAATTCATCTTTTGAAAAGAAATAATTATTCGTTTCGTCAATGTGGAAACTAACCCTAGGTTACATTATTTATGAATTTGCGTTCACATGAGTCCAAGAAGATAGGAGATACTATAGCTTGAATGTACATTTGTTAATGAAACCAAAAACTCTATCTCAAAATCCAATATCACTTACTCACCACATGACTAAAAGATGGACCTAAAACACCAAGGTTAAAAATTGTAAATCATAATATTATGGCTTACAGATAGAAGGATGAATAAGTACAAAAATTTAAAAATATAATTTATGGGCCTTATGTTAAGAATCTTTTGGCTAAGAGTTTAAGTTTGGACTCATGAAGTCTATAATCGACTATTTTGGGTTAAGCATAATCAAGTGAACTTGATTAGACATTAAGAATTAAATTTTAAATAATTTAGTGATTCATTCATAGAAAGATGATAATTTTAAAAGGATAATATGTGATATATATATGATGAATAAATGTAAACGAATGGGGTCAATAATTCAATCCTATTTTTAAATATTTAAAAAGTTGTGGGTGAAATTTCGAACTCGTTTTCCCTTTCATGATTTCATGTTGGTATTTCAAGAACATTTCAACCTTTGAACATTATGTTACATCTAATCACCTCAATTAATTTGAATATTATGATTCATTTCCAAGCATGGTTACCATAGTAAGTTCAAAACAATGTCATGAGGTTATTTGAATTCATAACAAACCTTTAATTTTGGTCTTTGGCATAAACAACAACTTTATCTTTAGTTATGGGTGTGTCAACAACTTTGTCCCATTTTTATTTTGCCCTTATGGCATTCCGAGCATTAGCTGAGACAAAATTTAACCTTGGGGCACATCAAGGAATTTGTGCATGTCACCAAGGCTCTTGCCCCTCTTGTAACTTTGGTGTCTTCAAAGATGGTTAACATGTTACTAGCTTTGCACTCACTAGACACAAACTTCCTTTGTTCAGATTCCTTATTAGATTTTCAACCATATTCAAACCTTGACCTTTTTGTGAACTTTTTTAGGTCAACATTTTTGTGCATGTTTCACTTGTGGGTTGGTGGTTCATCTAGCATGGTTTTCAAACATTTTTGAGATTTTTTAATTTCAAAGATTCAACAAAAGTCTTCATTCAACTTTACAAGTTGTGTTGGGTGAAAGCATCTTTGGGTGGTACCACTATGAATCATTTCAAGGAATGAAAAAGGAACCAAAAATAACCAAATCATTTTCCTAGGCCCTTTGCTTTAAATGTTTTCAAAATTATAAATTATTATTTTTCTCTTGTTTATCAATTGCATGCCTTAATATATGGTTTGAAGTTTACTTTGGAATTTAAAAAATTGAAAATTTATATATATATATATATATATATATATATATATATATA
>Ga0116231_10004290_pt1 | contig 28958 bp, 18 predicted proteins | sample S1TSphgellanicum_2_FD_89695 | JGI IMG/M metagenome (GOLD analysis project Ga0116231, IMG submission 89695) | Host-associated microbial communities from peat moss isolated from Minnesota, USA - S1T2_Fd - Sphagnum magellanicum MG | ecosystem: Host-associated > Plants > Peat moss > Unclassified...
AAAATAATAAAAAAAAAAAAAAAAATAAGGATTGTTTTAAAGAAAAAAAAAAAAAAAAAAAAAAGGTGAAATTCAAATTTTGTCAAATTTGGTGTTAATTTGAATTTCAATCCCCATTTAAGCCCAATATATATTTTTCATTGTTTTTTAAAATCTCACACCCGTTATGATCAAACATGGGTATTGGTGTTGTGTTTTCCTTACTTTGTAGATATCTTTAATAACCACAAACACAAACAAAACAAAAGTGAAGGATGCATGGCAATGCATAGAAACAATCAATGCTTGAAATCATTTTTTTTGTAACTAATGAATAGGTTTCGTTGCTTCAACAAAAAAACACAAACCAGAAAACATGATTTTCATTATTCAATCACCACAATAGTTACATTAAATAAATTCAAAAAAGAATTACCCTAATGAAATAATAAACTACCATAAGAAGGGAAATTTAAGTGAATATATTATCATAATTCATCTACAATACACATTGTAATAAAATTACCCAATTCAACATCCAATTTTTTTAAAAATGAAAAATTAAAGTAGAACCTAAATTAGTCTCATTCTCATAAATAAGTTATAATACTTGATTTTATTTTAATAGATAATCACAATTATCTATTATATTTATTCTACAAAAATAACCCCATTTAAACTGTTATTTAGTGGAAAATGTTGCATTACAAGAATAACCTACCATCATATAAAAAGTTCAATTTTTTTTGGCCATTAACCTTAAATAAACTGAAAAATTAACACTTGCATGTGATCAAGTTAAGAAAAATTATGGAAGAAATAAATCACCTTATTTATCATATTAGTAAGTTACTTTGATTACTATACACAAATCATTTTTCTTGAATTTTTTTGAATTTATGTAAATAAAAGGAGCAATTTTTTTTGCTTTCACTAAAATACTAGAACCTTATGCCAAGGGGGAAAAGCTTTGGATTAATCCAAAGGTTATATAATGTCAATTCAATAAAATCATAATTAAATATAATTCATTTTTTAAAAATCCAAATATTATGATTCCACTTGCAAAATCTCCAACTTCCATCATTTATAGCATACCTATGATTTATACATTGTAAAGAAATAAAATAATAAAATAGATAAATTATTATTCTTAAATATCTACAATGGCATAGAATGTAATGTAATATTTTAAATCATTTTACATGAGGAATGGTCATATAAAGGTGAGGACATTATCATTTTTTAATGTAAAAATGAACGAAAAATGTGATATATGAAATATTGTTAATCATTTTTTCAAAAAGACACTCAAAATCATGTAAAGGTATAGGTAAAGGTAAAAATAAAGCTAAATCAATATTTAAAATTTCACTTTTATAATATTTTTAATCATCATTTTTATTTATATGTAAGATCATTTTAAAAATTTGAACATTTACATTTAGCTTTGATTTGAAAGGAAAGTTTTTAAAGCATATGAGAGAAAGAAATAAGAATAATGGTGAGGGTTTATCAATTTAATAACTATTTCTATTCATAAAAATATATAATCATTCAAATTTTTATGGAATTATGTAGTATAACAGTTAAATGAATCTCTGAATTAAAATTTTATGATAATTTAAATTGAAATTTGTATATTTAGCTTCACTTTGGAAAGAAAGTGTTCTAAGAATATGTGAGAAAAAAAAGTAAGAATAGTAGTAATGAAGGTGGAGGTATCTGAATTCATAATTATTTTTATAAATAAAAATTTTACAATCACTTTTTTAAAATTATGGAATGTACTCTAATAGTTAATTAAACCTTTAAATTTTAGTTTTAAGCTTCAGTTTGAAAGGGAAGATTTCAAATGGTATGTGAGAAAGAAGTAAAGATAATGGCAAAGGAGGTGGAAATTTTAAAAAGGTCCTTGGCTCCATGTTATGCATGACTAGTAACAATCAACCGATGGAAAAAATGAATTGATTGAGGGGAAATTAAGTTCCATTCAAAATGAAAATATTGAATAATAGCATGCAACTTGAATTCAATTGAATTCAAATTCTTACATTTGATTCAAATATATTGAATGGAATTCAAATCGAATTGAATTCAGAATTGTAAGATTAGAACATCTAGAGAGGAATGCTAAAAATAGCAGTAAAATAGCTTCAATTCAGTGGGGTGTGTACACAATGTGAATGTTCATGACAAACAACTGAAATTAAAGATGACCTATGCAGCTCTCAGGGGAAAGGCCATCCTATTTCTTTGTGCTAAAAATGCCACTCCTTTCTCTCCAGAACCCATCATGCCTTTCAGTTCCACTCAAAACCACAAGGCTGTGACATCAATGAAAGGTGCTTGCAACCAGAGCTGAAGAGTCAGGAAACTACAACTCAAAATCATGAACTCTAACCATCCTTAAAAATTAAGACACAAATCAAAATCTGCAGGCATCCAGATAAAGTGATGAAAAATCTGCAACCTGAGGAACTTTTACCTGGCTGATCTTCCAGATATTCTGTCCCCGTCTCTCTCTCTATCTTGACCTCTCGTTCGATCTCTATGTCGCTCCCTGTCCTTGCGACCATCTCTATCCCTCTCTCTCTCTCTATCTCTCTCCCCTTCCCTTTTCCAATCTCGGCTCCTGTCACGGTCACGATATCTGTCTTTCTCTCTGTCATCATCACCCCAATCCCTGTTCTTCTGTCTGTATCTTTCCCTCTCTCGCTCTGCCTCTTGACCATGCCTGGGATCTGGACTGCGGCTTCTTCGCCGAGATCTCTCTTTGCTTCGGCTGCCACACCAGCCACACAAGCCAAGATGTAACAATGCAAATAAGAGACAAAGAGTCTGAGAAGCAGTGAGCAGTGAGAGTATAACAAACAAAGCAAAGGCAATCTCATGAACTACCTGTGTATCCAATAGTTGCACAAAGATTATCAGATTACAAATACAGAAATGCACAAAAAATCAGGAACGCACCTGCATTCCTGGCGTCCATCCTGCTCTCGATCTTTCTCAATAGGATGATCACCATTCTGTAACCCATCCACAGAGAAGTGTTCAAATGCACAGGCCAAGTAAAGATAGTCATGACTGTTCCATAGATTTAACAGCACTTTTAATCCAGACTGCAAACTTTTGAAAATATGCTTGGCACAGACAACCAGGAAGTTGATCTGCTTCAAGGATTTGAATGCCAATCATTCTATTCAGCAACTGTGACCAAGATCTCACCTACAATATCATGAAGTGGAACAATCAGGTGTTCAAATCCATTCAATCCCATGTGAAGACTATCTGATTTCTGGTGAGCAACCAAACCTTGTCAAATTCTCTGGTCTTCTCAGCAATGCCTTCCTCAATCTTGGACTTGGTGTCAGCTTCAACAGGATTATCAGTAGCATCACGCTCCCGCTGTCTAGCCTCTCTTTCATCTTCCTTTTTCTTCCGAAGCTGCTTGGCAGTTTGCCTTATTCTGTAATAACCCTGTAAGCACCATAATATGTAGATGTAAAAAACCAATTCCACAAATGTCAATGTACCAACTTTAGCATAGGTTAGATTGAAGGGTCATGAATAACAGCATGAGAAAGCAATAAAAAACACACCAGATGCTGTTTCCCCTCCAAATGACTAGCCAGCCGCTTTTCAGTATCTGTAGAAGCCTGCATTGCCCCACAAACTTCACAAACTTGCATGCTCTTCTCCTTCTCCAATATGTTGCCAAATTCAGGCATCACTGCACGCACCAGCTGGTCTTTTTCTTTGTTCTTTCTCTCAACCTGGCACAACCCCAGCACGTATCACAGCCAAGAAACTATGATGAATATGACAGAATATGACAGAAGTGTGTTACAAGCTGGCTACCTATATGTCTTGTTGCATGTGCTTGTCCAAGAGACGGAAACATTCCCAATAGCCTGTTGCAGCCAAACAAAGTGATTGTGTTACAAGAATCTGCAAACAGGACAAGTTGAGATATATGAATAACCAATACCCATCCCAATCAAACGCAACGTCCTCCTACCTTGTCCATTGTGGCTTGGGCCTGGTCTACCAATCCCTCTTCTCCCTCTCTTTCAGCTTGTTTGAGCAGTGACTGAACCTCCATTGCAATAGCAGAAATCCGATCGCTATTGGCTCGTGCATGATCAGTCAGTGGCATTTCCTTCTCCAGCCGCTCATGTGACCTCCTTATCTTCCTAGTGAAAATCAAGTCACACAAGCTGTCATAATAATCACATAAGGCTCAGAACCATAACATGATGTCAGTGTTATACATAAGCCAGTGAAGATTTCCCAATCTGATCCCCTTTCATTCACAAAGTAACAGCAATCCCTAGGAACACGGAATAATTCATAATTACCTTTCCAAGTCAGCAATGAGGCGCTCCAAATAGCCAAGGAACTCAGATTCATACTGTAGTACTTTGTTAGAGTTTAGGAAATCTGCTTGCAAGCCATGATCGTGGATCTTCTCACAAGGGCCAAGGTCGCTCTTTGTATTCGGAAACAAGTCATGCGGACAAAAAGCTACAAGATGGTAACGACAAACCTGCAAACACAGAAAAACGATCAACTCTTGCTGACTAATCCGCGCTTGCACTAAACCCTAAACCCGGTGGGGTATTCCTAGAATACCAGTCCCCTCATCTTTTTGCAAAATTCGGCGAAGTAAACAAACAAGCAATGCTCACTAACATACATCCCTGCACACAATAATTAAGAACAAATGATCAGCAAACAACAGGATAATCTCTTTGCAAATACAAGTGGAAAGACCCCAAACCGAACCCTAACCTCAGGATCGTCAAATCGCAACTTCTTCTTCTTCTTCTGATCGAAAGGAAGGTCCCGGTCCTTCCCCATAAGCTCGTCCAGAAGAGCCTTCGGATCCATTGCAGTCTCCTCCTCCTCCTCCTCCTCTCTCCTTCTTCCAAATCCTCAATTACCCACTAACATCAACGTTCAAACAAACACTTACCGCAGTCCAAGAGCTTTGTTTATCCACCACTGGAGAGCTCAAGAAGCAGAAAAGCATACATCCTATCCGGCACGGGAGTTACATGCCTTCTTACCGATTTCCGGGAGGCTCAAAGCTCCCGTCCCTTGCCCGCGCGTGTTCTCTCTTTCCGTTACACAAAACTGCACACGACGAGAGCGAGAGAGAGAAAGAGCAAATGCAGAGATCAAAAACAGCAGGAGGACTTGAACGACTAAAACCCTAACCCTAATCACAGGATTAGCGCTGATACTGGTAGATTACTAGTAGTTTTTAGTTAGTGTACATATTGGGTACACATTGTTTAAAATATTGACTAATTATTGGTTAGAAACTAGATTGAGTTTGAACTTAGAGCTTCATATGTGAGGACACATTTTTGGGAGATTATTTTCTTTTGTATCTTCTTTGAGTTTTTAGATTTTTGCTTTGGAGAATAGAGCTTTGGTTTTGAGTTTTCTTTGCAATTATATTCCATTGTGACCGGGACTTATGTCAGCAAGTTCTTTTGGATGACTAAACCCTAACCAGATGATGAAGTGGTGTAAGATTGCCCTAATGAATGATTTATTGTGTTGATGGATGTAATGATAGAAAATGTCAAGAAAGAGGACTGTTGGCAATCATGAATTTTAGAGGAGCCGCATGTTATTTCTTGATGTCTTGGCTATTTTCTTGTGTTTTTGTTGTTTGCATGTTATGAGCTTTGGTTTGGGTTCTTCATGGAGTGCTAACGCTTAGATCAAGATCTGGTGATGGTGCATTGTTTCGGGGATTCTCTTTTATTGAGCGAGGAGGATAATGCTGAAAGACGGGTAGTGCACTTGAGGTTGGGGGTTGAAGATAAATGTTGAACGATGAGGAAGCTAAACATTTTGGTTTTTCAATGTAGGATAGTTGTTAAGAATTTTGGGGAAGAATGTTTGAAGATTCTTATTATTATGGTTCTACTAATGAACACTTCATGAACTTCGTTGCCTTGTTGAAGTTGGTGAGTGGAACCTTAGATGTTAGTGTGTTAGTAAGGACCTCAAGATGGAAATGATGAAAGGTTATAGTGGGTCATTAAGGTTGGCCATTGTGGGTGTATGTTTCAAGTCTAATGTGTTTGGGATTGTTGTTGGGGATTGGGAAAATTGAGTACTTGAACCTTTAGGAGCTCTGAGCAATTGCTTTGCATTGGGAAGTTATTGGGAAAATTTAAAAAACCATTGCAAAAACAGCTTGTCCAAAATTTCTCCATTCCTTGAAGCAAATTCACCACTGGATGTGGGTATCTAATCTTAGAAGACTTCATCTGTTGTTGTCGGGATATCCACATTTTGTTGGCCATGATAGCCTATAGAAAGAGAAATCTAGAGTGAGCTATCAAGGTCCATAGCTTTATTTCAATTATTGAATCATAGATATAGTGTTGGATGTGTACCTAACGTATGTTGTGTTGAGTTTATATGATTATAAGACTTCAATGATTTGAGTGCATGCAATTTGTCTATACTTTTTTATTTATTTGATGACACTATCATTGGATTTATATATGTTTACACTAAATAGAAGTTACTTATTGTAGCATTTGTTGATACTTGTTTGGATGGAATTAGAGAAGTAACCTAAAACTAGAATTCCAGTGAAAATTGAATTTTAAGTGTGACATCCAAAAATGTGCTTGGAAATCAATGTTAGAAATGTTGCATTACAAAATATGGCCATAATTGGTGCCATTTTCAAAAGAAGTTCTACTTCAATATTCTTTCCCACTATCATCAAAATGTTTTTTCTTCATCTCACCATAGAAGCAACATCTACCACACAAAAAAAGTGTATGCTTCCGCACCATCATTATAGTAATTTTCATCACCATGTCATTACAAAAACAATGTTGTCAACATTGTTGTAACAATAGATTTTATCACAACAAAATCAACCCTTGTTCTCACATACAACATGGAAGTCTTTGTATTGAATATTTCAAGTTTTAACAATTGCAATGATGTACATAATGAAGGTGAGAACTCCCAACAAACTTGTATGTAACCAATTTGTAATCATCATTAAGATCGAAACAATCATCAATCTAATTTATTTTTTTAAACAATAATTTTTTCTACTTTATTGTCAATAATCTCCAATTCAATGTAGATATTTGCAACATTCATGTTCAACATAGAAAGATAACAAAAGCAAAAAGAAAGTTACCAAGAAAGGATTTCATTTGCTTTCATTTTTTAACAAGAGTGTCTATGACATGGTTTTGAATTCATGGGAAGCAACCCATATCCAATTTGCCTCACATTCATGATCTTATGAATGACCCAAACACCATCTTCAGACTTTCATGGCTTGAGCCCAAAAAAACCATTGTACCTTAGCCTCTACCCTAAGTTGTTATAAGCTACCTTAACTTATTATATATGTTATTATACCTCAATGTATACCCTTGGGTACTATAAATTATTATACGTTAGACTATTATAAAGTATTATAAAACATTATATTTTAGGTTCTTGAAAGTTATTTAAAATTATATTACCCTAGGTTTTTTTTTTAGAGTATAATATTTTAAAATAATGTAAAAAATGATTTTTTGAATAATGTAGGGTGGAATAACCTAAAATAGTAAAAAATAACCTAAAATATTTTAAGGTGAAATTGTTTAAAATAGTTGAACATAATTTAATGTAAAATTACTTAAAATGATTTAAAATAAACTAAGTTGGACTTAAAATATTTGAAAATACTTGACAATATTTTAGGGTGGAATAACCTAGAATATCCAAAAATACTTAAAATGGAATAGCCTATAGAAACTAAAAAAATGTGTGGAATAATTTAAAATAACCAAAAACAACTTGGGTTAGAATAACTTATAATAACCAAGAATAACCTAAAATGACCTAAATTGAAATAACTTATAATAACCAAAAATAGTTTATAATAGCTTAATGTGAAATAACCTATAATAACCCATTTATAATAACCTAGTAATAACATATGGTATTGTAAACATAGCATAAAGCAACTTACATTACCTTAAAATAACTTAGGAATAGTTTACAAACTTAACATACGATATTGTACACATCGCCTAGGGTGGTTTACATTAGCTTAGAAGTAACTTAAAGTAATTTACAAATAGCCTATCAAAAGTACTTAGGTAAGTTAGCAAAAAAAATATGCATAATAATATGTGATGACAAATTATTTCATTTATTTAAATAATGGTTCAATGGTTAAAGACTTGTTCCTTAAACATGGAAGTGAAGGGTTGAAACCTTTACACTTGCATCTTAAATTAATGGGCTAGGTGGGTTAAGTTCCTAACTTAGGCTAGGTGGCCTAAGTTCTTAACAACCTTAAACAAAGAAAAATAATAATTTTATGATTAGAAACAAATATAATTAACTAGACAAGGCTACTATAATTGAAACATGGGTAGAAAAGGTAATAGAAAAGGTGTTGTTCAAACAAAACATTCAAAGTGGTTTTAGGGCAATATGGATTTGGCCTATTAATAAGGTCATATATGAAAGGACCAAACTTAAGGATGTATACATAATAGGGCCAACAAACATATCAAATGAAAACAATGAGAACCCAAATGATGCACATGATGATAAGGAATGGTGAGGAAAAAATGTAATTATCATAAAGCTAATGTATATAATTGGTACAATGGAGCATGTTGAAATAAAATAACAAGAAGAAGATCTATAGTACATGGAATAACCTATAGGTCCTATGAAAACAAATAATTTAATGTTAACAACAAATACAAATGAACTAGTTGTAAACCTATATGAACCTATTTCTCCAACTTTATATATTGTCCAAATTTTTACAATTACATAAACATTCCATTTTGCAAACTTGCTATCATTTCACACCTTCTTGTAAGGAGGATGGGAGGTATATAAACATTAGTAGTATAGTAGGTCACATGCGATAACATTTAATGAATACTTGGATATCCTACAAAGAAAAACCTTGGAAAAGGAAATAGTAAATGTAATTAAATAATTTTAAAAGGGAGGAGGATGAATAAAACATTAAATTGAATCACTTAACATTGTTGAATGAACTTAAAAGCTAGTTGAAAAACATGTAAAGGAAATTTTCTAAAAGGTGTGGTTTGCTTTTACAATGAAAAAAGTAGGGGACAAGTTCTACCATAATTTACAAATTAGTTTGATAGCTAACACATTTGGGTACACATGTGTCAACCTTGGAATTTTTATAGCCACACAAACAACAATTAATACTAGGGCCAAGATGTTTACAAAAAGGCCATATAGTAGCAAAACAGTTGCATTTCAACTCATAGTGATAAACTAGAGTTGAGGGGTGGAGATCATAACACACAAGAAATAAACACATGAGACCAAAAAGTTTCAAAGAGGATCAAGGGGGGCATCACATCAAACATGAAATGAACGTGAGGACACGAGACCAAGAGACGATAAAGAAATATCGAAAAAAAAAGGGAGTCATCATATCAAGCTCGAAACAAAACAAGAACATAAGACTAGCAAGTAACAAAAAAATATTTGGGAAGAAAGGAGGGGGGCATTACATTAAACAGAAAACAAACATGAGAAAACAAGACCAAGAGATAATGAAAAAGAACTTGGGGGGGCGGGGTGAGTGGTTCCATTAGAAAACAAACACAAGAACACAAAACCAAAAGGTGATAAAAAAAAATTGGGAAGAAGGGTGGGGGATCCTATAAGATAGGAAAAAACATGAAAACATGAAACCATGACACCAATAATTGACAAAGAATAGGAGGTGGGCATCACATTAAACATGATGTGAACACAAGAACACAAGACCAAAAGGTGATGAAAAAAAACCAAGTAAAAAAAGGGCATCACATTAGACATGAAATAAACACACAACCAAGAGGCGATGGAAAAGAACCAAAGAGAAAGGGGGGTGTATCACATAAAATAAAATATAAACATAAAATTAAACCAATTAACACACATGATTATTGAAACCCTTTGTTGAACTCTTGTAGGTTGTTGTTCTTTACATCACACAATATAATGAATTAGGGGGCCATTGTTTCATTGAAATACATGATGTCAACAACCTAAACTTGCAAAAACATGATGAATAACACAAATGTTACACCAAGACCACAACACCCACATGGGGAAACAAGGAAGGTCATTGGAATTCAATCATAAAAAAAAGCTAATGGCACCATTGTGGACCATTTGGAATTTTAGGTTTAACAAAACCATTCATGCCCCCTCATCATTGAAGGGTGTTCCTAATTTAGATTTTTGATCTAGGTTGTTATTCTAGGATGAACATTTTGACATTCCAAACTGAATAACTTTGGGTTACATCCATTTTCTTCAAGTGCCAAATTTTATCCATTTGTCAAAAGAAATAGTTTGTTCATAAGGTACAAAGTGTTTGGCGAATAGGTTAGGATGTGTTTACTGTCAATGTTTTCTAGCCTCTCACAAGAAGGAATCTTGTCCTATTCCACTTTCACACACTTCAACTACTAACCAATTTGATTACATTTCAACCACATTTGGTCATCTTAAGTTTGCAAGTGGCTTTTGCATTAGTTAATGATCAATATCATTTTTAGTTGTAACATTCACTTTTTTGTTCAATTGAAGATAATTTGGACCTTATTTTATTTTTTAATTATTTCAAGTTGTTGACATGGAAATTGATGCAACCTTTAACTTTATTTACATAATGCATTATAATGGGTTAATATTTTTTTTACATCTTTTCAACTACCAATGTAGTACATGAGTTGAACCATTTGTTTTTAATATGTTAAAACTATTATTCAAAAGTTGCATTTTGCACTTATTAAAATACATTGAAACACATGCAACTCAATGCTTTGCAATGAAACTTGAATGTTTTAATGATTTTTTTCACATTTCATGAATTACCAACATTTGCACATGAGTTGAATCATGTTCACTTTGAACCTATTGAAACCATTATTCAAATGTTGCATATTGCATTTATTAGTATATATTGAAACACACACAATAACTTAATGCCTCACATTTTTGTTTGAATGAATTAGTCAAAATTTTCACATCTTTTCAATTATCAACATTTTGCACATGAGTTGGATCATTCACTTTGAATGTGTTAAATCCATTATTCATGACTTACATTTTGCATTGATCATCACAATTTTTTGAAATGGATGTTTAAAAACTTGGCATGTTTCATGTTTATATTTAAATAAATCAATGATTAGGTCAAAATGTTTATACATGCAAAGTCTAGAGTGCATGTAGACTTCTAAATGTACATTTGTGTAAATTAAAAAATATTTTTTTCCCTTAATTTATTTTAAGCATCATGGACAAGTTTTTTATTACAAATGTTCATGATGTCAAACCAAAAAACCCCCAAAAATAATCCCTAAATGTTTGCCCCATTTTTTTTCAAAATGTATGGAAAAAAATTTCAATTTTTTGATTAAATACTTTTTTTCATTTTCTACTTTATTTTTCATTTTTCAGTTTAAAAAAGAAAAAAATATATATGTTAAAATATTCAAAGATTAAAATTAATTTTCAAAAATAAAATAAATGAATGAATTCAAAAATGTTGATCATAAAAATGACATGAACAATTTTACATATTATTTATGTTTCAAGTTTTTGGTGTTGCTCAAGTGGCTATCATCCACAAAAAAATTCAGCCATATTTTGGCTATAAACCATATATGGAGATATAATTTTTTTAAAATCTTTCTATATTTTAGTTACATGCCATAGAACATATTATAGAATTTTAGTCTTTTATAAAAATTTAGTGAATTTTGAATTTTTCTTAATGAAAAAATACTTTGTTGATGTTGATGGCTCCTTTTTATGTTTGCAAAATGGTGGGAATTCACCACACAAAAAAACCACTTAATTACATCCTTATTTTAAAATTTTCAATTTTTTGGATAAGGTTTATTTATCAAATTTTTCTTTAAAAAATTTAAATAAATTTGATGTTGAAATTGTTTATGGGTTTAAGATTGAAGTCATTGGAATTATTTTTAAAAAAATTCTTTTAAATTTGTGATCTGAAAATCTTGGTAAAAAATTTTTTGTTTGCATTTTCCTTGAATTTGCATGAGTTCTTCAAAATTTTCCCCAAAACAATCACCAAATTGAAAAATTCACCACCAAAAAAATATGAATAAAATAACATTGGTTGGGGGGTCAGGGGGTGGGGCATGTTTGATCTAACAAAGTTTTATGTTAAATTTCTATAAAATTACGTTTTTTTATTTCTACAAAAGAAATGAAGGTAAAATATATTTTTACATCATTAGAATAAATAATTTTGAAAATAGGTTCTATTTATTTTTCAAAGTTATGGAATGATTATTGTTTTTAAAAATATATCGTGATTGGTGATAAGATTATATGGTGATTTTAATTATTTAATTAATGTTTCTTCTAGTGGCCAAATTTAAGGGGCAACAACATTAACAAAGGATTCTTTTGAAAATAAACTAAAATCATTTGAAATAATAATAATATGTCTTCAAATTTATACTATAGATTATAGTAAGTAATCATAATATTGAAGGATTTAAACAAGTTTCTAGCTCCATACCTTTTCTATAACCAAATGTGGCTGAATCATTTTGTGGATATCACAATTTGAGAAACATCACAAAAGTGGGAAGAAATAGTTCCAAACATTGTACTTAATCATATTGGAGAAAATAAAAGCTTGCAATTCCTTAAAAAAATAGACATATTTTATGTAATGAAAATAACATTGTTAAAAATTAATGAAGGCATTTTTGAATTCACGTTGAATTGAATCACAATCACAAATATTGTATTTCAACTTAAACAAAAATAGATTTATTGATTTATTCATAAAATTTATTTTAAGTTTCTTATTAAAAAATCAAACTGAATATTCATAAATTAAAATTAAATTTTAATACATTATTGGATAAATTTCAAGATCATGTTCTCATTAGTAGCATTTGAATAAATTTTGAAAAATATATATATATCAAAGTTTAAATTTCCCAAATAATTTCACATGTGTTGAAAATATTAAATTTAAATTTTTTCTCTGGTGTCATCAAAGTTTTGAAGTGATTTGGTGGTAAAGACCTTAGTGCATCTCCATGAGGTCTTGGGTTCAAACCTTATATAGCTAGATGGATGGATGCATATATATAATTTGTGTGTGTGTGTGTGTATCTACATTGATGTATCATGTAAAAATGTGATATAGAAAAATTTAGATATGTTTGTGATGCACAACATCTTTTTTTTCATAACATGTGTTTTTGTCATGACATGCCATGAAAAAAATATAATTCGTGATTCCACAACCCAAAAGAAAATAAAATTTGTATGATAAGGTGGCACGTTAGTCCATGCCATATTAATTTGGGACCTCATAATATTCATATTATAAATTTCAAATTAAAGATTACTTAGTGTAACATGTGATTATTCAAAATGACTAAAAAACATTTCACTAAAAATGTTTTAATCAACTAATCCTTTTAACCATATAATCCCCATAATAGTCAAATTTTGTCCCATTTCACTTAAAACTTAGTGAATTTGGGTAGTTGAAAAACCAATAATTCCTTTTTATGTCTTGAGGTCCCCAACTTTGAATAGGCATAATTCTTTATGTATTCAACCAAATGCTACAATTTAAAGTGCTTTGTGTGTGTTCGGGGGATGGGGAACAAGATTGATTTGGACTCCAAGCCCATTTGAGACATCCCTACGATGCCATAATCATTCAAATCCTTAAATGTTTGGTCTATGCTACTTTTCAAAACTTTCAGTTATTATCAAGCCTTCCAAATGAGTGGGCATTATCATTAATGCTAGTTCTATGCACTTAAACTAGGCACATAAACACCTAAGTTAAATTACATACCTACTTAGGTTTTTCATCCACCTTGAGGTGGTCATGATGTCCTTCATCTTTCAATGCTGCTAATGTAATTGTTGATTTGCCCAAGGTGTGGGTGAGAGGGGGGAGTGGTGTGCATAGTTTGGTAATTTAGATGTCATACAAAAGCTTACATAATGATGGCTATGGTGTTGTACTTTTGGAATGTGACAACTTGCAAACATTAGTAATGAAAACATAGTAGTATTAGGTCAATTCAACACTAATTATATTATTTTCAGAAATCATTGAATTTTTTAAAAAAATTCTAGATTTAATTTTTTTGAAAAAGGAAGAGAATTTTGATGGAATTTTTGAGAATATATCATTTGTCAAAATGGAATCCTCAAAATTAATTCATTATTAAGTAAACACATGTCAAAATGAAAAAGTAGGCAATAGCACTATGCGACAAAGAAGGAGAGGAAGAAGGTGTGATTAAAACTGTTGTTATTAATAACAATGTAGTTGTGTTTTTTCCTACTTTGGTGAGATGATTTTATCATGACTACTTCAACAATGTTAAAAAATAAGGGATCTAACATCATGATAACTATTAATGTTTTTCCACTTTTAGCAAGTTAACAATTTGATGGACTTGAAGGAACTTGCTTCAACTTTTGTGGTTCAATAGTGTTAGTAGATTTATTCCAAATAATGGACTACGTTGTTGGAATTTAGCCTTGAAAATGTCAAGTTATGGCCATCATATTACTTATCAAGGTAGGTGAAGTGCAAGCTTCACACAAAGTCTATTTGGATGTTGATGTGACCTTGGACATAAGGTATAATTTTGTTTGCCCCTTTTAGTCTACTTGGGTCTAACATAATAATTGCTTTCAAAGTTTGTTTTATGAATATTTTTCAACAATCTCAATAGATATGTTGTCACTAAACAAGTATGTGACTATCACTATTATTGATACCATTCATAAGTCATGTTTTTCTTCTTTTTTTTTTGTCTTTCAAATTTTATTTTTTTTGTTCAATAATTTTTTTCTATCTTTTAAAACTTTGTTTCTTCACATTATCCTTTTTCCTTGATATGTGTTGCTAGATTTAAAAATATATAAAACCTTATTCTAAGTAAATCTCTCAATCCAATCTAGGTTTTTTTGAACCATGAGTAACGGAGAAAATTTCAATTTTATGAAGAAATCATTTTTTCATAATATTGCCATTTGTGACGTCTCTTTTATGTTCATTGTCCCTTTTTCTTTATATGTCTTAATCCAATATCTTGGCATCTCTTTCGGTTTTTTAGATTTATGCTCTTTATACATTTGATGGTTGTGTTTTTATTTTATCCAATAGAATAATTAAAAATTTGACAAAATATTTGTTATAAAATTGCGGCTCTACATATTTCAAAAATCTCAAAACAAACTTTAAAAAGTCCCCAACTTTTTTACTTATATCATTGTTGTGGCTAGTTGCAACCTCTAACAAACTTTAACAATTTATAACCATTTTTGCATTGTTGGACATTTTGATTATGAAATACATTTCTATACTTTGCTTAGAATATCAATGATATGTGGACACTTGGGCTTCATGTTGCTATGCATGACCAATGACAATTTTCCTTCTTATTATGGTCCCATGTGATTAGCAATAATTCATCATTATTTACTTCAACGTCAAATTTATCAATTAATATAAATATCATGGACATGAAAAAACACATGTTAATTTGCCTTTTCGTATCCATGTTGGTGGGTAAGGAAAGGGGTGAAATAGTTATAATGATAAGAAATAGTTATAAGGATAAGAGGTAGTTATTAGGAAGAAAGTGAAGTAGTTAAGCTTGGAAATGAAATAATTATACTTGGAAATATTTTTGGAATTGTCCAAGGATGACCGTACAAAAGATAATGCAAAATGAATAAGGAGTCTATGAAAGATTATAGTAAACCGCCCATATACCAACTTGGGCTCTACATTGTTGTGCACTACCAGTGACATTCAACCTTTTTTTTCTTATCATGTTCCCATTTGATTTTCAATATCTATTTATATCAATTTCAAATTTAATTTAAATTGTATTAAACATTATATCCATGGTGGGTAAGGTAAAAGAGGGAGGTAGTTATTAAAAAAAAATGAGGTAGTTATTAGTAAAGGAATGAAGTAGTTAAGTTGGGAAATGATGAAGTAGTTTTGAGTTGTCTCTAGAGTTGTCCTTAAAATTATGTAGGAATGACCATATGATAGATTCTACAAGCCTATGAAATATTATGCAAAATCACCCATATACTAGCTCCTCAAAGTTTCATCACTAGAAAATTTCAAAATTCTTGTCACTTTTCAACTTTTAAGGAATTGGTATATCAAATTTTTTGCATAATCCTTTGTATGGTCATCCATTATCAATTCCAACTAATTGGAATGTGCAAGATCATATGAAAAATTAATTATTTCACTCATTTTTTAATAACTACTTCCTTCTTTGCCTACTAATTGGAACTAGTAATAACAACCTCTAGTTAATTGGAATGTGGAAGATCATTTAAAAACCTAACTACTTCAATCATTTTTTTAAACAACCTTCCTCCTTTCTTAATAACTATTTCATTCATTTCCTCTACACATCAACATGGATATAAATAACAAATTAACATGTGTTTTTTCATATCCATAATATATAACTATTGAAAACCATATGGGAACACAATTTAAAAAAAAATGTTGATCATCATTTGTAATGTGAAACAATGTGACGCCCAAGTATTGAAATACATGAAACTAAAAAACAATGAGTGCTATGAACTAGGAATTAATTACCTTAAGTGTGGCTATAGGTTGTAGCAAGCCATTTGGACCTATTCTTGGTGTTTCACCCATTCCATTGCTTACATGTGGCCAAGATTGGTTGAATGGCTTGTTACAACTTGTAGTATGGAAAAAGGTTAAAAAGTTTACATGTTATTTTACTTTTTGTTGGGAGAAGGCAAATGGAGAGATTTTCCTTGAATCAAGTGCCATGATTATAACTTCAACATGTAATTATTTTTCTTTGGGCACGATTCCACAATTTACAAAAGTTATATGGTTATGAAGAAGTGTATGATATGGGTGAATTAGTTTTGATTAAAAGTTTGTTCATATTTGCATCATTTTAGGCCTAACTTAATGCATGTGGTCTTTTTCATTGGGCAAATTCCATTGAAAAGGGTTGAGTTTAACTTCTTTAACATGCATTCCATTGTGGATTTATATATTTTTTATGCACACTAATGTGGTGTGTCATTGGCCCAAGTGTGAATCCATTACCCAATTGATTGAATTTGAAATTTGAAATTTAATTTAATTTATAATGATAAAAAACATTCAAATTCAATATTTCCCAAGCCCATTAGGTCTAAAAATTACAAAATCATTTTCATCAAATCCTATTCATTGAAAACTTTCCAACAATAACAAAAGTGCACCCCAATTTCCTAAATGTTTCACTTTTGATTTTATAAAATATTCAATGACAATAAATCATCCAATACTCAATATTTCTTGTATTGTAGGTTTAAACATTATGAAACCACCTTGGTGCACCTGGATTCATGGATGGCTTTTCAACAATCCCAAGAGCATGGGGAAAGGTGTTATCATTTGGGAGATCTCAATGTGACAAACAAAAAAACAAACAACCTTCTTTGATAGATAAATTCTTGGCCACATATTTTTATCACATTCAAAAATTTCAATTTGAAGTTACCATATATTTTTGCTTCCAAAGCCTCCCTTTTAAAGCTAAATCAATTACCCAATTAAATCAAGTTAACCATGCCAAGTTATTGGGTGACAATGTATAATTTTGAGATTCATTTCAATGTAAAATTTAAATTTAGTAGTGTGGAATATATTGTTGGCCCAAGTATCAAGATTATGTAACTACTCCAAATGTGAATAGGACCCTAAATGATAGAAGCTAATTGTGAAAAAAAAGTTCAAACTCAAAGTTAATTTCCGATGACAAAAATTACTCAAAATTTAATATCTCCTCCTTAGGTTTCAAAGTTTTGAAATCACCTCCAAAAAATCCTACTCATCAAAGGCTTTCCAAGAATATCAAGAGCTTGCCCTAATTTCCTTTAAAAAATTAGTTTTGATTTTGTTGATTTTTTTCAGTTCAAAATTATTCAATATCTAGTAACTCTTGCACCATAGGTCTAAATAATACCAAATCATCTTGGTGCACCCCTACTCATTGAGGGATTTTCAATAGCACCAAGAGTGCAATGGGGGGGCAGGGGGGCATTATGTTTTGGGATATTGCAACACCACAAACAAACAAACAACCTTCCTTAATACATAGACTAATGTAGCATGTGCCATTAGCTCAAGTGTGAACTTGTTCTCAACTAATTTCTCCTTTCAAAATCAGTTTTTGTAATTTAGTTAAATTTTCAATGACAAAGATTACTCAAAATTCAATATCTCCCACATCTTAGGTCTAAAATTTCCAAAATCATCTCCAAAAAGTTCCACTCATTAAGGGCTTTCCAATAGGGAAAAGAAAGAGGGCACCCCAATTTCCCCCAAAAAAGTAGTTTTCGTTTTGTTAAAATTTTCAACGACAAAATTATTCAATATTCAATAACTCTTGCATTGTAGGTCTAAACAGTGTGAATCTACCTCCGTGCACCCCTACCCATTGAGGACTTTCCATTGGTACCAAGAGTGCAGTGGGGAAGGTTGTGGTTTAGGAGATCTCAACTTGACAAACAAACAAACAATCTTCCTTAGTAGATAGATTGCTGGTCAGAGATTTCTACCAAATTCAAAAAACTTCAATTTGGAGGTACCATATACTCTTGCTTTGAAAAACTCCCTTGTAAAGCTGAATCAGTTAGGATTAACCGAATTAAATTAGGTTAACCATGCTAGGTTATGACTTGGGGTACAGTTCAAAACATGAGGTCTTTTGGGCTAGTGTCTCCACATTGAGCAAGCTTGTTTGACGGCGCCTGCAATGTCTCCTCATTATGTTTGTGCAAGTTACCAGATCTCTGTGCCATGCTCATATTTGGAATCAAAGCAAATGGCCGTCTTCTAAAGTGCAGAGTACAAAACTAGTTAATATAATTAGGACCTTCCGAGTGAGAAAATGCTTCAAACTAGATGTGTTCTTATATTGGTTTTATGCATTTCATTACTAAATTGATGTGTTGTGAAGCACTTGTTCTTCTCCAAAAATACTAAAATGAATTTGCACCTTTTCTGTCTCAAATGTGACAATGCTTGCAATCATCATGGGTCTCCAAAATAACCAAAATCATATGAGGTTCAATTGTGTTGTGAATCATACATCTTCAATTTATTGGAGAAAACCTTCTTGAAATCCTTTTGGAGGATTTTCAGAGAAAAACTCATTGCTGATAGATCTCATAAGAAAACAGCATCAAAAGAGAATTGTGAACTTTGGAACTTGAAATTCAATTCAGAAGACACATATAGGTGTTGTAGTCTCCTTTTTTTTTTTCTGTTCACATGCAAGTTGACTACCAGCTAGCTCAATGGGGACAATTACTGAGATTCTCACAGAGGTTAGTCCACAGATTGTTTAGGGTTTTCTTCATGCAAGCAAGAGAGTTAAGTCTTCAATCTTCACCTCTCTTGAATGATACATAGATGCTCCAGCATCCCCAATCTGACTGACATGGGGAACCTTCAGATCAATTTGCAGGGGAGAAAAATGTTCACTAAAGAGTTGAAGCCCTTTCTTCTTCTTCTTGTATTCTCATTGTGGATGCTGAATGCAAACCGCTTGAAGAAAGGCAGAGAGGATGGTTGGAAGTTGGGGCAGTTTTGCAAAACCATCAGTTCATGGAAATGGGAGTAGTAGAGTTTGTAAACCCTAAACCCTAATAAAACCTGTGATGCCATGGATGTTCTCCGGAGTGTGCAGACGGCTTCACACGGAGTACGGACCCCTCACCCACTCGTTCCCACCTTGCAGGAAGTGGGATGCGGGCCGGGTAAGTGCCATGAGTGCGTGACCTCAGCCTGGGGTGGTGCTGCCGCTGCTGCGGCGCGGAATCCAACGTTGGGGCAAGTACTACTTACCCTACTTACTGCAAAATCATCTTTGCCCGAAATCCTTCTTTTCTGTGTACCCGGGTAGGAGTCGTGGGCACTGGGTGCATATAGCATCCAAGCAGAAGCTGTAAGGCTACCTAGCTTTAGCTGTTCACCTACTGCTTCCACAACCCACAACACCCAAACGCTTGCACGACGTCACAAGTATTATACTTACCGCGAGAGACGTGGGTTGTGCAACATAAAGCGATGATCACTCGCGGATTCATTCCTTATTAGTGCGTGCAGCAGCTGGACTCTCCCAACCCGCCACCCACTGATTCTGATGCGCAGCAGCTTCCAAACTGCAAAGGGATGATGACCTGCGAAGGATTTGAACTTCCGAGGCTCTCCTCTCTTCAGACGCTTGCACTCTGCCCGCTAGGGTTTAGGGTAGGCACAGATTTAGGGCTTAGGGTTTAGAGTAGGGTAAGGACCGCAAATGGGACCGTCCTGGTGTAGCTTTAGGGCTGTTCTGTAATAGATACCATATTAGGATGGTCGGTTCATTGTTGTTATCACTTTTCACACTTTAGTGCGGTGCCCAGTGTTGTGGGCAGTTATCAGAAACAGGAACAGACCCCCTGCAGGTGGTTATTAGGGCGGTTCTCACACTTCATAACTGCAGTTTTTCCCCCCCAAAAATCAGAGAACCAGTATTGAAAATTTATTCACAGTTTTCAAAAATTGTGAACAAGAAAATCAAACAACCATCTGTAAAACTGTACATTCTTCTTTGAAAACCATGGGTGCTTTGGGGTTTTAAAAAATAATCAAAACCAGTGATTTTTTTATTCTGAATTTTTTTTTTGGCTTCAGAAACCCAAAACTGAAAGTTCTCTGATTTTGAAATATTTAAAAAACCAGAACCGACGGTTCTTGACAAATTCAAATAACCCCACAACAAATGCTCATTCCATTGCTGAGTTGCTATAAGCCAATGGTAACTGAGGTAAGATTTCCATTATAATTCCTAGTACTCTTCTACATCTCCAAAACCCTACTCATTTTCAGATTTCATTTCAAACCATGGTTAACAAAGATCATGAACACTAAGAGAAAAGTATAGTTTTACACCTGATTTCATATTCTTACCTTTTTTTTTTTCCCTGGTGTAAACAAACCAAAGGAGTGTTACATAGTAAATTGCATAAATTATTAAGTTCAAAAAATGGTGCATGATTTAACCTAATTCCATTGAGAAGTTAGAACCGTGACTTCATAAATGTTCCAAACATGTTTTTGGAATAAAATCATGAACACTCTCACTCCCATGCCACACTCCTATACCCCCACAAATGGTCCCTAATTTCAACACCACCCCGATCCTAAGGCCTTACCCTACACAAAATACTCAGAGAAAGAATAAGCTTCGCAACCTGTCATCCTACCAAGGGTTAGGGGTAAGGTGAACGAAGCATGGCCAGAGTGAGTCAGCACAAGCACCCACTGGTGCACCACACTGTATGGTGTGTGTGGACAGGGAACCCTTTTTGGGTTGTACTTCATGTCCTATAGCTAACCACAATGGTTAACTATGCACTAACTGATGTAACCATCCACATGCATCAGGCATCTACTCACCAAGTAGCCACCAACAGCCCGTACCTACTTACTTAGCTACTTAGTAGCCTCTTACATTCCCTACCTATTTATGTACCTACAATACTTTCCCACTTACTTAACCTCTTAGTACTTACCTGGGTAAGTAGGGGCAAGTAGGAGGGTGTAGAGAACAGTTCACCAAGGTGGAACCTTAGTTAGTCAGTTGTGGTTCATGAAATGATATTTGCCCTTGTTTTAAGGACAAGATTATTATTATTAGAAACCAAGATCCTAACCCCAGTTTGGTGTGGCCTGCAAACTCAACACTCCATTCAAGGCAACTCATGTGCCACCACCACCTTGGTCCCAATGAAAATTCTTAAGCCCACATTCTGGCACTTCACTTTTGGTCACATGCTCTCTCTCTGTGTGTGCCTGGGCTGCCTCCAAATTTCAAACTTCCTGCATGGGCTCACTGGAAAACTCACACTGCCCAAGATGCCCACCATGCAGGGATCTGAAATGTTCACTGCCCAGGAATATCTTCATGGATTCTTTTAAATTTTTTAAAAATTATTTTATTTTCTCACACAAATGAACCCACCTGACATAGCAATGTGCCACACTTAGTCCGAACTATAAATTTTTGTGCTCGAATGTTTACATTGTATGTTTCCCACTAAGAGCTAAAAAAAACTTCTTATTTGTGGATAATTGTTTTATTTCTATTGATGAATTAATTTAGGCTACCAAAACAAAAAGAGTTGTGCACCTTCATTATCATTGTGAAATTGCAAAATTTGTTAGCTCATTGAATTTTTTTTGTATCAATTTTTTTTTTGCTAATGATCAATACAAAACAAAAAAGATCTAGAGCAAATCAAATGCAAGATAGTTTTCATTACGAGGGGAAAAAAAAGAAATTGCACCTTGATGCAATGCTAGGATCTATTAGGCTCCAACATAATGGATTTGGTTAATATCCTTGAGTATGTATGTTGAGGTCTTATTTTTTAAAAGTGGAATAATGAAATGATCAGCAAAATTTTGTGTGCTTGATTCATGGAGATGTGAAACAAGGTCTACAAAACCCTTACTTATGCACTCAAAGGGGGTGCATACTTTATTAAAGCTTCATGTAAGTGGATGCATGATATTGTTGTAATTAAGGTTAATGTATTTGAAAGTGGAAATGGTTCTCAATAAGCTAGTACCAAGCCCCTAACCAACCAACACCCATCTAATTAACTCTCATCTTGAACTACTATGAATATCCCTATCTATCCATGAACACATTCCCAACACCAAATAGTTCATTGCATAAAAGCATTGGATTGAAAAGGGAGACAATTAGATTGCCAACCAAGCATGAATCAATGGCTCTTTAGTTTTAGTTAGAGCTAATTCCTCCTTCTAGGGAAATTGTCTTTACCCATTCTTGCAAATGCAACACACTTGCCCAACCCATCATGAAGGTTTGATGCCAATTCACATGGAATAGCTTCCAATTACTCAATTGCCTACCAATCATATGATAACTACCTTACTTACAAAAAGCAAAATATACATGGCCTATGATGAATGAACTCACAACTAGGTGCAAAGTGACCATGAATTTTGAACATTTTGGTCATTGGCTTGATGGTGGGACACAAGATTGGACATTAATATATCACTTGATGATGTTTAGATGAATGTATAATTAATTTTCTTGAGAAAATGTCAATCCACAAATTTTCTTATGTTTATCAAATGGGAACTTTGAAGACCTTCTTCATGTGTGAATTATATAGTGCGGCACTTGTTCACACAGAAAGTCTTTCACAAAAACTATAAGCTATGAAATTTAATAATAGGTCCAGTTCATACAAAGGGCCACCACTTCCACATCTTATGGGTCTTGTGCAAAAAAAGTAATTTAAAAGTAATTATTTTTACACGCTAATTAGGATGTGAATCAACAATTGTGTCATTTTAGTAGTAGTTTCCATAAATCGTATCTATTAATATTCATATTAGCAGTTTATGTGCCAAATTGTTTTAATGTAAAACTTTAGAATAATGACCAGGAAATGATAACATCTATCCATTCTTACAACATATGCACTCATTTCATGGGGTCCCAAATGGTAATAATACTTTAAGTTGGTGTCATGTAACTATCTAGAATTCTAACACAAACACAACTTGGATCAACTACTTTATATATCCCTTGTCATCTCAATTCCATCTCCAAACTCAAACTCCTTGCACTTATTATATACAAAGTTAAATTACCCTAGATGTTGCTATTTTTCAAGAGGTGATTTGTTGTGTGTGTACGCAACACATGTAATGTTTATTGTAAATTATATTATTTAAAAAAAAATCACTTCATGTTTTGAATCTATTGTTAGAATAACCCCCAAGGATTCAACTATACAATGTAAGGTATTTGACTCTAATATTTCTATAGAACCACTTTTTCAATCTGCAATTTCTTTCATTTATATTCGGCATGTTATGATAAAATGGCAAAGGCTTGGATTTGAAAGTAATTACTAGTGTTATTCATTTTTTAAAATTTCAAAAGTAACCTTTTGGTTCCAATTTTCACTTATTTTGGATGGAACCTTTGGTGCAGTTCTGAAAATGGTTTTTGGGGTTTATAAAACCTCTTGTTCCAAAGTTTTCACAAAAACATTGGAGCCTAGTGCACTTTAACAGGTTAGGTTTGGTTCCATCTACATTGCCCCCACCAAAAACTAGTTCTAATTATTTAGAATAGTAGTTTTGTCTAACTAGTGCACATCACCAAAAATAAAAGATTTTGTATGAATTGTTATGTGCAACCCAATAAAATTAATAAATGTTAAAAATAAGGCTTGGCTTTTCCTTTGAAAAAAAAAACTTCTACTGTTGGTCATTTCAAGATACTACGTCAGATTATGGGGTATCTAGATAGAGGTTTAGAATTTTCTTAAAACAATTTGAATTTAAACCATTCAATTGGACTCTAGTTGGAATTGAAATTCAAATAGGATATTGTCCCCTCTTATATAACATAGTACCTTGGCCATTTTCACACATGTTTATTCAATAATTAATTAATTCTGAATAGTCCATTTCAACAAAATGTATATTCCCAAATATTTTATCAGAATTTTTATTTTTTTGAAATTTTTGAAAATAATATAATTAGTGTCAGACTAGCCCAAGTTTTATGATATTTTAAGCTCTCTAATTCTACATGTACAAGTTTTTCAAAATGGCAATAACCAAGCCCTATTTTAATTTAAAAGAAAATTGTTGGTTTTACTTGGTTGTACATAACAAATTTAATACATGATATTTTTATCTTAGTGTTGTGCACTAGTTGGACAAAACTAATACAACAAATGATTTTTAATTTTAGTTCGGTGCATTATAGATGGAACCAAACCCAATCTTACTTAGATGGGCTCAAATGTTTTTGGGAATTGAAGGTTGTATTAAAAATATTTTTTCAAAAGTTTCACACTAAAGGTTCCATCAAACCAAAAAAATTAAAGACTAAAGCCAAAGTTTCCATTCCAAATCTAGATGTGGACATGAACATTAGTTGAAATTTTGCATGATTGAAATAAAAGGTTTCACAAAAGCATAAACTATTATATTAAATATGGATTTATATTGTCATACTTGAAAAATGTGTTCCCAATTTCATGAATGTCTTTTTAGGACTTTTTAAGATTAGGCCTCACATGATTACAACAATTTGAAACTTATTCCATAGATGATAATTCTTTGGACTAGGTTAAAATATAACATCTTTTGGTTCCATTAGTCATCCTTTTGGATGATAATTCCAAATTTAAATTTCTTTAGTTGATTCCCGAGTAAAGAGGAATGAAACAATGTATTTTTGGATCTATATATTTTCAAAGTTTTTTTTTTCAACATCATAACATGAGCAAATTTTCAATACCTAATATACCAATTTGTATCCCCCTTTTTTTATTGAATTTAAATTAAATTAAAAATTCAAATAAAGTTGCATGCATTGCTATTCAATATTTTTAATCAAATGGAACTTCATTTTTTTCATCAATTGATTGTCATTACTAATAATGCGTAGTAGTGTGAAGCTCAAATAGTTTGATTTGTATAATTAGACCTTAGATTTTTTTATGAAGTAGTATATAAACCAATGTTGGTCTAGTATGGGAAAAGTCATGATCATTAGACCAATTATGCGCCCTAGGATGAGGTACCCTACCTACATATTATCGAACTTAAAACTTTTGCCTAAGAATTAGTTTATAGTTCCATTTAAACTTGATGTTCAAGGGAAGTTGTACCAACATGGAATTAAGGTTCACAACTCTTTAGTAATACAAAACTAGTGTAGACAAGGGCTTAAAAAAGTTCGAGCAAACAAGTATGAACAAAAGCATATAATGTTTGCATATATAATGGGGTCACTTTGGAATTTTGATTGGAATATATTTCCTTGATTTTTCTTGCTAAAATTTTGTTCAAGGTTGTACCAAATAACTAAATAGTTTTTTGAATCCTCACATTTCATAGAATTGTTAAAATATGTGAGGAATTATTGTCCTACATCATCAAATTACAACATTTTAAACTTAATTTTAGCATGTTTTTAAACATGAAATAGATAGATAAAGAACTTCTCAAATGGTTCATTTTTGTGTGTCATGGAGTACATATGACTAATATCACATGAGATGATCAATGAATGCAAAATATTTGGTATCAAACAATGAACAATGCATTCAAAGAGCAACATGCCATGTTATTATAAAATGAAATGAAATGAAATGCTATAGTTGGTGACAAACAATAAATCCTCTCCTCTTTGATTATTAGGTTTAATTAACCAAAGGGGGAAGATTAATCTTTTATACATCCATTTCCAACTATTCTTTTCTAGCAACCTTATTTTTTGTTGCTTTTAAGGGTTGATACCAAGTATTTTCACAAATTAATTAACATGTGCAAATAAAATAAAATGATTCAAATATATAATTTATCTGAAAATACATTGCACCATGGGAAGCACATGAAAACCATGGGCATCCCAATTAGTATTTTCTTAAAACTTATATTTTCACAAGAAAACTTGATGTTATAATATAAAATTGTTGAACAACAATTCTTGAAACATTGATAACTAAGAAAGGATATTGAAGAGCATAAGCTAAAGCAACCTTCCATATGAACAATTATTGTATGACCAACACAAGAAGGCTACATACTTTTTCAAATCAATTAGTCTTTGCCTTGGCCTAACAAGAGGGGATCAAGCCATATCACAAGCTCATTTGATTCTTTTAGATTGCTTTATTTGCACATTAATATTTGTATTTACGTGACTAGATGTTCATGCTTCAAGCATGTTCAATCCGATGTTGTGAAGGTAAATTTTTTACCTAAATATATTTTATGGGTATATACAAGGTATATTATAACCTAATTTATTTTTTCAAGATTCATACATTTTAAACTTATGCATACCTTTTTACAAAAATTGATATAACCTAAACATATTCATACCCAGTTTTCAAATGTTCAAAGATAAATATATTTAAGAAACTATGCATACATGGTTTAAGGTAAATAAAGGTTTACATTTATATAACCTATCCTTTACCTATATATAACCCATAACCTAACCCTAATTATAACCCTAAGACCTAAAGGGTATCCCTTCTAATTATGATGAACTTTAGTTTAAGGTTTAAGGTTTATAGCATGTCATTTGTCAAATCATTTGTTACATTTTAAACTTTTGGTTTCAATACATAGTACCTAGCCCAATTTGATAAGCTCTTGTTGAATATTTCATTAATTTTCAATAATCCAGTTCGACACCTTTTTCTAAATTATTCTTATTTTTTTATAAAAGAATCTAATTATTTTTGGATATTTTGACAATAATAAATATCATCCTTGCATTCATTGGTAGCTTTTTTTTTATTACACACCATACATGATCATTCGTAGTTTGTTTTTTTTGTTACAAATTTCTTAATTTAAAGTTTTATGACATAGGTATAAGATGCAAGATTGGTGCATTGACAACCTCATTTCAATTCTTGGTACCATTTATCTATTTTGAAGGAGTAGTTTGCAATGGAAGATAATTTGCATTGAATATATTTTATTAGGTATATAGTTGAAAATGAATGGAAGGATTAGATAATGAGTGAATTCTTGCTACTTATTTATGTCTAGAAAGGTTTGCATTAAAAATAATTTGCATTGAATAGCTTAATGTATTAAGGAGTATGCAAGTGCAAAAAAATTGATAACCTACTTCTATTGAGCATATGTTTGCAAAAACTTATTATACCTATATAGAAATGGAAAGGTTGAATGAAGAGCAATTTGGTGCCTAAATGGGCACTCAACAAAAACAACAAAAGATGTTAATAGGGTTGTTTAAGCCCATCACAAAAGATGAACATCTCAATATTTTACATCATGAAGTTGATTTGTTAAAACATGTTACACAAGAAAAATATATCTAGAATGCAATGCAGAAGTGTCCAATTGGTCGGCCTAAGAAATTCAAAGTAGTTCTGCAAGCAAATGATGAAATCAAACAAGAGTTAGATGAAGAACAAGCAAGAGAAGGATCGCATGTGCATAAGTATAAGACATACATCAATTGGTTTCAACAAGACTTTGTGGCCACCCATCATGGCAATAATAAAAAATACCATGGTAACAAAACCAATGCCCTCCATTTCTTGAGAATTGCTTAGAAAAAACCAAGATGTCCTAATCCTCATGAGAAACTTGGAAGATCCAACCTCTATGATTGGTTTACAGATGGAGGAGAAGTTAAGGCCAAATATGCCCATCTAGTTGAATTAGGCACATGAGTTCAAACCAAGAAGCATAACTTACCAATCCTTGAAAATTACCCTATATTTAGAGATTCCATGGTAGCCATGTTGCAAAAGATGAGGGAGGGAGGTCAACCTTTAACAACCTCTATTTTCCAACCCATACTTTGTGGAATGATTGGATCTTTTAGCCCTTGATGTGATTTGTGACACCAAACTTGGTGGGTTTAAAGTCACTCGAGAGTGGACTTGCCAATTCATGAAACATTACATGAATTGGACATTCAGGGCTAATATTATAGCTACTAGCAAACTTCAAATAAATTGGCAAGCAAAATGTAAGTTCATGGCATATCATGTTGCTTACCTAGCCATGGCCTACAACATTCCCCTTTTACTTGTTGTGAATAATGATCAAATCGACATCCATTTGGTACCGATAACAAAAGTGTACATGGGAAAGTAAAGGGTGTTAACAAATAGGAGATCTACTCAAGTGCAAACATAAATCTTTATTGAAAGGAAACTACAACATAATGCTCACAACACAAAACATAACATCAAGAACTCTCCAAGGTTCTTGTCACATGAAA
>Ga0116231_10004291_pt1 | contig 28957 bp, 19 predicted proteins | sample S1TSphgellanicum_2_FD_89695 | JGI IMG/M metagenome (GOLD analysis project Ga0116231, IMG submission 89695) | Host-associated microbial communities from peat moss isolated from Minnesota, USA - S1T2_Fd - Sphagnum magellanicum MG | ecosystem: Host-associated > Plants > Peat moss > Unclassified...
GCCAAAACATTGTAATAACTCCAAATATTTGCAACAATAGCCACACAATTATGGGTCCATTTAAGATTTTGAAATAGAATTTTTTTGAACAACCCCTTTGATCCCACATGAATCACTCTGGCCTAGTGTGATCCGATGGAAACCGATGTTTAACAGCAATTGGAAAAATATAAAGAACTGCCGGGGCAGGGGGTGGGGGACCAAACATTGTTGAAATAACACACCTGTGCATTATGCACGGGGTTCACACTAGTAATTCATAAATATATTAAAAAATAACTACAATGTTATTACATCAGCCATTATCAGTTAAATAATAATAAATAAATGAATAAGTTATAAATAACTGATTAATAGATCATATGGAAACAAATAAATAAGGAATATATTGAATAATATTGATAATTAATTAGAAATATTGAGTATGAAATATTAATTATCAATTGATGAAAAATAATTGTATTTAATTGATAAGTAGGCAACTTATCTTAGGTAGGTAGGTAGTTTATTTTCTTAAAGACAAAAAAATACAACTTTATAAATACACTAGTGGAAACATACCCCAATTATACCCTTAATAGAACTTAGCAAAAGTACACTTATTTTTGAAAAGTTTCCTAATACAACTATGGATACCACAAGGGGTTATCTTGACACCCTAATAGTGTAACTAAGTTTGGTTCCATTTGCAACTAATGTGACATATGGACATGGTCATGGATGAAAAAAAATATAATGTGTAAGATGAAAAAGTTATTAGTTTCAAATGTAGTTGTAGCATAGTTGCAAAAATGGTCAGGTGCAAAATAGTTATAGAAACAATTTAAGCTAGTTACAAATGACAATTATTTGCATGTAATTGAGTGAGGTTATGCTAAGCTTGGGCAACACAAATTTGCAAATGCCGAATCACAATGATGACCCCTCACAATTGGTTTTAAAGGATGTAGTCAGTATCAATGTTATTTGGGAAACACAATTCTTGTAAAATAAAATATAGAGTAACCCATAGCTTCAATTGAATTTTTGAATCAAAATAGAGACATTAGATAATGGACCATGCCTAGGTGTTGTTAACCTTGTGACATATATAGGTATGACACCTTTTGTTTTGTTGGGCTTTGATGGTGTGGCTTGTGGTAATAGATGCATGTGCCACCTTTATCTCACTGGGCATCACCAAGGATTTTTCCCTTGGTGATTTCTAAATATGTTGGGATTTTAGTTGATGAAGTTTTAGCAACACACTATGAATTATTAACTAAATGGGCACATTTTGTTAGCCCAATGCAGATTCCCTTTGCTCAATTTTGTCTATCCACCATATAAAACACTGGATGTTTAGGTTCTTGCATATATTGAACCCTACTTGAATTAACAACAAATTAGCTTAATTTTAATCCACATTTTGGTTCAATTTATGCATGGTACATGGCCGTTTGGCTAGAAATTTAAACCCTAAACCTTAATAAAATTTGAAACCCCCCAAATGATTGGCCAAATTATGCAACTAACTCAAATATGGTTACAAAAACAATTCACCCAAATGATCTTAAACCTATAAATTGATGGTGGATACTAGTTACATTGAGACATGGCACTATGTTGACCCAACGATAATGGACACATGTCAATGCAAGGTTGAATGGGGCCAAACCTTAAACTAAAGGATTTTAGCCATGTGGCAAAACTTAAGGGTTTCAAATCAAACAACCCTTAAAATTTCCATAATATTCCCCAAAATTTATTACACCAATTACTAAGAGGTGGCCACATGTTGTGCCACTATTAATTGTTAGGAGTGCCACATGTCCAATTGGCATTAATACAACAAACAATCACAAGAAAGTTGCAATGGCTTTGTAACTAGGTAGATGGATACAACCATTATATAGATGGAACTATATTTTATAGACAAAAACTTCATCCAAGGGATTGGTAGGTTGCAATTAACTATTGGTTGTGACGTTGTTTATTACTATGGATATTTTAGTTGAAATGTCACTTGCAACTAAAAAATAATTACAAACGTTAGTTGTAAGTCTTGATTTTCCTCTTAATGATATGATTACATGACTAGAATTAGAAGATAGTCACAAAATGTCCTAGTCATGAAAGACACATTTTGGCATTGTGAATCAATGTGCAAATTAAAAAGATTAGTTGTTAAAGTTACGCTCTACGTTGTAAGCTTGTTGAGTGAAAAAAAAATATTCAAATTCATACAATGTATTATTACTTGACAAACTTAAGTACTAAATAAAAGTTTGGTATTATGGTGAAATAATTCATTGATGTTGGACCACTTTTGTCAAAGTTTTGGATTTTTGAAGCTAAAGTGTTGCATAAATAGAACACAAGTTTTTGTAATTTTGCAAACATGATTAAATATTTTTCATATGAATAAAACTCAAATGAAAATATTGTTGCACATTTGATGAGAATATCAAAACTCATAAACTATGATGTGAATGTTGAGTAACACATATCTTAAAATAAATTTTTGAAATTGTAAAATAATGAGGTTAAAAGGTCATATCTATGGTTTCAGGGTTGAACATTTTTTTTGTAATTAAAACAATGTGAGTAAAATGTAAGGTCCCATATATTCATTGTTGGGTAAAATCTATAATTCAATTAGTTGTTGAATAAGGAGTTAATGAACATCCAAATTTAGGTCAATTTGGATGCAATGCACACATTGAACATTTTTTGATTTGAAACCCAAAAACCTCACTTTTTTCCACATTGAAACAAATGACCAGATGTTCATTATTTGAAATGACTTTGTGAGCTCTAGACATGGTTTTTATCAATTGAATTAATGTGATCAGACACTTAAACATTTGTTGATATGTTTGAAAATTAAATTTGAACATTTTATGCACGATCTGTTTTTTTTGTCATGCATACTTAGTTTCCTTCATCATAGCTCATGCATTCAACTAAAAATAAAAAACAAAAAATAAATATGACTTGCCAGAATTCAATGTGAATTTAAAATATGATTCAAATTTAGAATGGTTTAAATATGCATGGATATTAGAATTCTACATATTAATAGGTTAAAAAAGATAAATCTCTTTCACATAATACACCCAAAATAATACCCTCTTTGATGCATGTAGTGTAAAAAATTAAGAAATAGTGTACCCCCCAAGAGCTATAACAATGTGTTATGAACATTGGATATTAATAATAATTTCATGTTATATATACATGTATTTTTGGTGTAAACCTTAAATTCTTTTCAATATTGTTATTGGAAGAAAAAATAATATTCATGTGTAACTTGTCTTATTATTAAGGGTTAGATTTAATTGTAAAGGTAAAATTGTTTATATAAAAATGCAATTAAGAGCTTTGGCAACTATGCATAGGGCAAGGCTTGTTCATCAAGGCCTTATTTAATATGAAGGTCGAAGCCTTGAAGGTATAGGCCCAAATATTAAAGGAGGTTGGTGGGAGCATGCCTTCCCCTATGTAAAGTGTGTACATTTGCTTTTAGTATTTTTCATTTTGGGATTTGTGCACATGTTGAGCAAAAAAAAATTACATCCATGTTTTAATTTTACTTTTGTGTAATATAAATGGACCTAAACTTGGTTTTAAACAAACCAAGTTTTAAAATTTGAAGGAAATATCCATAACTAGAGGTTTATAAAAATATAAAAAATCATTTTCAAAACCACATTAAAGTTTTTATCAAACAAAGGCAAAAAATTCAAAACCAAAATTGAAAGGCCTTTAAAAGAAATTAGGAATTAAACAATTATAGTAGTTATTAGCATCATTATAATAGGCATTAACAATTGTAAGGGAAAAACCATCATGATTTATGGACACATTGCCATTTTTGTAAGTTGGCATGAAGGTTTCATAGGATGATATTTTAGGACATAAAGGAGACCACAAAAGAGAGGAGGGATAATAAACAAAGGGAGTAAACTTGCAAAATAATAGCTACTTGGAGAAAATAATTGATGAATGTGTGGTTGTGGTTTCATGTGCATTAAAACTAGAACTTTGAAACAACATAATGTTTAGGATTGTGAAGATTATTGTATTCAATATTTGTGGTATGTCTTTAAAGTTAGAGTATTAAATGATAAGAGTACTTAGGGTTCATTACCCTAAACATGTCTTGCAATATGATCATAATGATAAATTGTTCTATTACAACTATAATATCATTATGGTTAAAATGCACACTTACCACTTGGTCATGATTCTTATTCAAGACAATAATGATGAATATTTAAAGGACACAACCTTAGGTTTGTTAAATGGTATTAAGGCAAAGAACCTTGTTGATTCCCAATTTTGTAACACAATGCAAACTTAAGGTGCATTCTTTAGTTCCCAAAATGAAAGAAGGCATGTTCTAATCAAGATGGGATTAGGATCAACTTCTAAATCAAGTCCATGACCAAATTACAAATGCCAAGGAGAAAAGACAATCAATGCAATTTAAAACAAAAATGATGCACAAATGAACCACATGCAACTCACATTCATAAGACACAAGATAGCTTGGACTACTATTTTCCTTATAATATACTTTGAACTTCCTTGTGTGAGTTGCATTTGAATGAAATTTTTCAATTAGGAGTCCCAAAATTGCCAAATTATGAGTGTTGCCATTTTGGGGTTCATAACATTCTTGTTTCAATTCCAATTGGAAAATTTTAAAAGGTAAGTTGTAGCCTTTGAAAATAACTTTTTAACACCATATCATTTTTGTAAATTAGAGTTAATCTGATTCCTATTTACTAAATGTTTTATAAACTATGGTGGTCATTTCTATATTTTGATTTTAAAGCTTTCATTATAAGAAAAATGTCAATTTACAATTATAAGTAAGTTACAATGAACATTCACAACTAAAAATCTATTAGTTGCATAAATGGAGTTGCACTCAACATGTAATTGCAAATGATGATTCACAATGATGTTAGCACATTTCACATGGATGATGTATACATGGTCAATATATACATTTGCATCCTTTGACCAACATGTAACATTTGTAACTATTAACCTTTTTTGGTAATTAGTAAATAACCTTATCATTAACTGCCATTTGACAACATAATAAAAATTGAGAAAAATTAATTTATTATTGAAATATTAGTTTATATTTTCCAATATGAGCCCATAGATCTTGACACATTTTCCAATTAAATTTTGCCATGTAACATTACGAAATTTTTTGGGTGCAAATCATTTAAAAAATATATATTGATTTTCATTGTCCATTATGATTGTTCATTTTAAATGGTCTTAGATTGTGACATGTGGTTTAATCAAAAGTTGTCGAATGCCATATTAACTGAATTTTGAAAAATAAATAAATAAATAAGCTAAGCAGTTAGGTAAATCAATATATAAGTCTAAATAATTAACTTGGTAGCTCCTACCTATCCACCTAAGCCAAATATTTACCTACTTAGATGTCTATGTAAAATTAAGTAGGTAGATACAATTAGGTAGGTAGGACATACCTACTTACTTAAGCTACTCACCTATTCTACAAACCTACTTCCCTACCCATTTAGGCATATAGACGAGTAGGACCTATTTACTTACCTAAGTAGGCAAGTAAGTCGGAAGGTAAAAGGTGACTTAAAGAATAACTATGCAAATATTTTTATTTTATTTTATGTTTTGATGTTAAAATTAAACTTTTTTGAGTTCATCCCAAATTGGCACATGTGTTTTAATATGAAATAAGAAAAGACACATGTTCTTTATATTATTTTTGAAGGACAAAACATACGAATTAAAAAATTTAATTGCACTTTAATTACAAATTAGTTTGTAATTAGGAAAAAAAATCCTTTCACATGTTTTGTGTTTTTAAAATTATTGGTAAATTATATGATTAAATAGGTAATTATTTAATAGTTATATATAGAAATTAATTATATGAAATAATGATTCAAGTTAGTTATTTGAATTAATTTGTCTAATTCATACATTAATTATCTGATATTAATAATTGTAATTAACAATTTGATATTTAATTATTTGAAATAAGTATCTATCTTAATCAAATTAATTTAAACCATTAATAAATTAATTCATAGTAACTAAATAAACTAAGTATTAATTGATAATTAATAGCTAATAAATTATTGATAAATATTTCATTATTAAATGTAAATATGAATTTTTTAATTTATTAAGTTATAAATTAAATATGAAGTAAATAAATAATTTAATATTATGTATTTTTATGATTAAATGAATGAATTAATGGTAATGATTCATCAATAATAATGATTTATTGTATCAATTTATGATTTAACATCTAATTAATCAATGAAATATTTTGAAATAACTAATTAAATAGTCAATTATTATATATTGGTTAATATTAGTTAAAATTCAATTGACTAATTTAGTAACATTAATTATTTCATAATTTAGATTGAATAATCAATTAGTTGACAGTAATAATTCATCAATAATTATTACTTGTTTAATATGATGATTATATGATATTAATATGGCCTCCCCACTAATATAGTTTAATCATATGGCAAATGTATGTTGACTATATTTAAAAGATTTCCTAACACATTTAAATATGTTTAATATTCATTGAATAAAAGTTAAATACATTTTTATTGTAGTCCAGAATATTTTAATGCATATCAAATGTATAAGCACACCATAAAAATTAACTAAATTATGATTAATTTTATAACTATTTATGAATGTAAGGATTTATTTTTGGATGAAAAATCCAAGAAGTTAGTCAATATGGAAGGATGTGAAATTTAGTGATTGCACCATAATTGCAAAAATAGTAACAAAATTTAAAGGATGGTGACTAGTTGTAAAAATGATATAACATAGTTACATATTATGATATAGATGGTTGCATTTATTTGCAAATTGGATCGTTAGATAATACAAGATTTTTAGTAGAGCTTAAAATTGTCATAACTTGTGTTTTAGATCTTCAAATTGAGAATGTGACTTCATGTTAATTATATACTATTTAAGAAAAAATTGAAATTTTAAAAGGGGCCCAATTTGAACAAGGTGTGGTTTCAAACAATGATGAAAATTAGAATTTATTGTGGTTTTTGCTTATTATGGACATGAAATGATGATAATGCCATTGGATATTGTGATGATTAAAATTTTCATATGAAATGAAAACCAAAAAAATTAAATTTAACTGACTTTTGATTTAAATAAAATAAAATTAGTTGTTAGCAAAAAGAAAACAATTTTTGAGTAGTCTTGATTATGTGTTGAACTATAACATGTTTAGATTAAGATAATGGTTTCACACTATTTCATTGTGTTAAATAGGTTATGGGCTTTTAAATGTGTTGAAAGGTATTTTATATTCATTGGATTATTTTCAATTTTATTCAAATGTTAAATTCATATATTAGAAAGGGCTTGTCACAAATGTAATACACATTTTCAATTTTAATTTGATATATTAAACTTGCAAACATGTTAAATAAACATTATCTTAAAAGTGGCTTTTTTGTTTGCATTCACACCCATCTTTGCAATAGTTTTGGGGAAGTAACATTAATGTCACTGGAACATCACAAATTTAACATGTGATAGATTAATAATGAAAATCATGAGAAATTTGTTCATGCATAGGTTTGTACATTTTATGTATGAATGTCATGCATTGAAGGCATGTTTGGCACACAAATAAATGTGTTGATGAATGAAATATGAATTTATGAATGAATGAATGTCACATAATTATCACATTTTTTATAAATTTGTGTGTCAAATGTGTTTTTAATGCATAATGTCAGTGTGTGAAACATATGATTTATGAATGAACAAATTTTGTATGATTTCCATTATTAAGTCGTGAAATCTTAAGTTTGTGATGAAAGAAATATGTCTTTGCAAGTTTGCAACTAAGAAATAAAAAATGTGCTAAATGACTATATAGTTGATTATGGTAATAGGATATTATTTAAAGTCTTATGTGAAAAAAATTATAGTCATGTATTAGTGATGCATTTGACTAGGAGATGATGACATGATAACACTTGAAAGATGACATTGTTTTTTCATTCCAAGTTTTGATTCATATGACATCCATGATCTGCTGACAAAATGACATGGATGTTCAAGACATTATTTGAAAAGATGACTAGGACAAAATCATTTCAAATATGATTAAAGATTGATTATGTAAAAGATGTGAACAAAAAGATGTGTCATTACACATACAATGTGGTCATAAAAGTACTTTACAGTGATTCCAAAATGATTATTAATCATTTAATTTGAGTATAAGGGCTAGCTCATTCATTAAGCAAAAGTTCTTCCCGTTATATACATGGGCATTAATATGAGCATTGATAAGTGGTGTTGCCTTCAACTCTTAAGAGCATTGCTAATGGTGATGCCTTCAACTACATTGTATCTTGAATGCATGCAACCAAAGCTTGGCCGTTGTAGGAAGGGTTTTGAATCCCAACAATGGTCTAGCATGGCATGTGGTAAATGAAAGTTTTGATGATTTTTGTTGTTTTCATAAAGGTGAGAAAATATAAAGACCTTAACATGCACTCAAAGGACTATGTTTGCACACAATGTGTTTTTGTGGTTTTATAGGTTTTGAGGATGTCACTTCCATATTATTATAAATGATGTGCAAAAAAATATAGGGTGCAACTTATTGGAAAAATTTAAAAATATAATTTATTTAAATCTAAATAGGGTGTCAATAATTTATTTTGAAAATATATTTAAAATATATCTTAAATATGTTAGTAGGAATATGTAATTGTTTTATAGCATATTTCAAAATATTTTTTTCTTCAAATGTGTTTTTAAATAGATAAAAAATGACCTCCCCCAAGCTTTAGTGCAATGTATTTTCAAGAATTATAGGTAATTTTCTGTGATTTACATAGAGCTACACTTTTCAATTTTGTGTTCTTTGACATGGAAGGTGAATTGAACGATAATTTTGAGAGGGATTGTAAATGTGATATATAATAATGAGGGATTGCAATTAGCTTGAACATTTCATGAAAGGCTCTAAAAATGGTGAGAATTCACAAACAATTTTAATTACAAAACTTCATAATACATGTGTGACTCATGTAGGGCCTAAGCAAGTCTAATAAAAAAAAATCACCATGAATTTTACCTTATTCAAAGCCATTATGTATGGATATGGTGTTATCGTTCAAAATTACAACCTATGCTTGAATCATGTTGTTTGTGTTTTTGGAGGTGGTGAAGAATTTGCAAATGGGGGCTTCAATGAAACTAGGGGGTTCATCACATGCATTGGAAAAAACATAAGGGTTGGAGGTTGCACAAGTGTTGAAAAGAACAATGTGGTCGTAGAAGTTGAATAGAATGTGAGGCATTAACGCAAGTTCTTGAACTGCTTGAGTCACCTAGAGTTTCAAGTATTCCCAAACCTCTTCATTTGGCATTTGGTCTTCAAGAATTTCATTAAGAGTGCAAGTGTAATGCTTTAGGCTTCCATCATGAAGGTTTTCTTCAAAGTTGCAACAACCATGTCTATAATGGCTTTTGCTTATGTTTGGAAAACACTCTCTAAGTTTTGCACTCCTTTTATCATCCTTGGTTGCATGTGAACCTTGTGTTCACATCACAACTTTGAAATCCTTAAAATTCTCAATGAAATCTATACCCACTTCCAAGATTTTTAGATGTTCTTCTAAGCTTTCAATTACCTCATGAACTTTCCTCCTCATGGGTCATTCTCCTACTTTCTTCTTTAGTCTTTGCCTAGCAATCTACATCCTTCAAAATCAAACGAGAATGTATGAAAAGAAACCCAACTTTCTTTGGGTGCTTGGATTTATAAAGTTCTAACACTTTAAATTGGGATTTATTTTCACTGGAAATGTTATTTCCATTGAGGGCGACCACAACTTGGTAATTGCCACAAAAATTTGTGACATTGTGTTTGATGCATGCTTACTTTGTCCTCAAACTTCTACCTAGGTCCTCTCCACGATTTGTAGGTCAATCAAGTTGTTGTAATGTGTATGATGCGCTCCCAAAATGCTTGACTCTTTTATCTATTCTCTATGATAGGATCTTGCGAGATGTGTTGAATCAACTTATAGAGTTGCTTCTCCTCCTTTGCCACAAAGTTCTTTCCTTTCCTTGCTCTAATGGTTGCAACAACATTGGGTTTTGGTGTTGCCATGCTTGCAAGTGACAAAATTCACACACAACAAGTTCACATAGTCAATGACAATTGACTAGTCTATATGCTCTTCTAACAAGCTTGGTATCCTCCACCAGATTATGAAGGCCAACATGAGATGTCATGGTGCATTGTTTTATTTGTAGGTATAGGTGACCATTGGAGTGCACTCTTTTTGTTGTTTATAGGTGGCAATGATAAACTGCAGTTGCAAACCCTTTTGCTACCACCTATTCAAGGGAGGACATTAAAAAACCCCACACAAACTTTATGGGTGTTAGTGTCCCATCATGCATGGCCCCTACATGGTTACGCTATTCAAGTATTTGATGAGATTAAATACAACAAGATGCCACTTCTTTCCAATGGCTGGATCTAGGGTGATGGTAGGCTATTTTGTCTATATAATGACTAGTTGCGGGTTCAAATATCACCAACAGCAAAACATGACATGCAGGACGACAAATAAGTTGTTGAATGATTACTAATGTGAACACGCCCTGCCACAGAACCGTGTGGGTTGGGTTCTGCACAGTGCACTGCACTAACACCTGCAAAGCTCCTAGGGGGTGTTTCACATCCACCTTGCTGGAGATGCTCTAATGCTTTAATGATTCAGTGATATAGGATGTTCAAGATTTAAGAACCAACACTTAAATAAGCTTAGAGGCCCAATAGTTAGACTACTAATCTTTGGTTAAAGAACAATGATGTGATAATGATGCCTTCTTTTACTGGTGAAATAGAAGATCAATATATACATGTGCTTTGACATTGTTTCTAGGAGGTTCTATCGATATGGCAAAAGAAGATAAGAGATATTTGGGAGCTGCAACACGATTTTCATAAGCTCTTGAAGAAATGGAAAACATGAATTATTAACCCATTTCAATTTAGAGCATCCACAACAGTTGCTGCATTCTCATTTTATGATGCTCAAATTGCATGCAATAGAATCCAAAACGTTACCAGGTCCAGAAAATGAAGAGTGAGAGAGGAGGACCACAGATTATGAATGAGTTTAATTGGGTTGGAAATTGTGCAAGCGGGTGATAAGCTCTTCATGCCAGAATTGCATTTTGAGGAGCTCAGAAGACAAAGAGGCAGTTTTGAATTGAATACTGATCAAAGAAAAATTGCAGCAATCATATTTTTGCTGCAGGTCATAGAGAGTTTAGAACATGAGCATTCTGCACATCAGAGACTCCAGAACAAATGAGAACCCACAAGAGATACCAAATGGACTCCAAAACCAGACTGGTGGAAGAAGAAACACAGAATCTGAAAATCTGTGACACAGACAGGAAAATCAAGAGGCAGGGGTTATTAGAATGGCCCACTTCAGACAACAAGAGAAGTGGAATAAGCAAGGATTATGTAGCAGAACCAACAGTCACAATACTTGAGCCCATGGGTCATTTAGATCAAGAGCTTGATTATCCCAGAAGAACTATAGAGCAGGGCTGGCAGTATCGGGTTTTATTCAATTGGGTTTTATTTGGTTTTTAAATAAAACCCGAGTCCCAGGATAGCGTCATAATCAGGTTTTAATCGATTTATTTATTGCGGTTATATTAATAACTAGGGTTTGGCATTCAATTTTTCCTTTGCCGCAGTGGCGGCGGCAGGGGTGTGGGTGGCCCGGGGCTTGACCAACTCTGAAATAAAACCAGGTTTTATAGAGCAAAAATCAGGTTTTATTCATTAAAACCAAAAACCCGATTTTCTAATGGAAAAAAATCGGGTTTTTTCCAGCCCTGCTACAGAGGGATGACATTATAGAGAAGAAATTGATCATGAAAAATTGGAAAACATGGTGTCCAAACTTGATTCAGATGCTACACCAATGAATGACTTTGATAGACAAGGAAATTGACATCAACATTCTTGAATTATGGATATCAAGATTTTCCAATACAAAATTGACAACAAAAATATGTTGGGTATGTGAGAAACCCATGTACAGCAAGCTTGTCAATAAAACCTGGGAGTATTTTGCTAACTGTTAAGATTTTTCGGATTGAAAGTCAGGCATTTTCTGTCTTAACACACAGAGATTATCTGTCCTAAACAGGTGCAGGCAGGTTTGCTCCTGACAAGAACCCAATTGTGACATTTCATCACCTTGCAGATGCCTACCATCATCTATGGAACATTCAATCTAGTGAATTCATCCATGTCCTGAATTGATGACTGCAAGCACATTGTGCATAGCTCCAGGACAGAACAACCAATTGTGAGATATTGAATTTGAAGGCTCATGCACTGCAACATGCTACTCGATTCCACTATAAATCCTGTCAGATCTGAATCATGCCCCAAAAAATTATATTCATCTACACTTTGAAGATATCTAGTATACAATCTGCTCTGCTGCCAGAAACCCATAATATCTACAAATCTTTCATTTCAAAGTACAACACTTTACCGCAAAAGAGGAACTGATGCAGCCACCTAGTAGACTTCAGCTTCATGTCAGATCCGCACGATCATCCTTTGCGCTCCCACTGCAATATGCTCTAGCAAAACCTCTGAATGAAGATTCACAAAACTTTCAGAATATTTACAATTTTATTGCTGCCATTTTCACGAGCTACAATTACACTCAATAAATGTTTTTGCTGCTTCTCCTCTGTGACCAAATCCTCCTAGCTGACCAAAAGTTCATTAATACACCTGACCAACATCATCAGTGTGATGCAAAAAAAAAATCATGGGAGTTATATAACTGGAGCTCTTTCACTTAATTTGTGTTGTGGAGATTTCTACACTCTCTCAAACCAGTTGCAAATGAAATCCAAGTGTACCCATACATGAGTTTTGTCTCAGTGTGCATGCAAGGCACATTGGCTATGGATGTTTGCTTCATGATCTCAACACAAACAATGATATAGTAGCTAGTACTGTAGTCACAAATACCAAAAAGAAAATCCACATAAGAATGCAACACCAATTGGATTTGGTGGCCACAATTACACGCTTTTTATCCTGGCACCATCCCACAACCATAACATCAATCAGTTGTTGAAGGCAAACTTTTCAGAAACAAAAAAGTTTACAAAATTGAACCTGAAAGAATTCACCGAGCCTGATCATATCAACTACAAACCAGAACAAGAAGATGGTTAGTGGACTCAGAGCTGAATTCAAACAATTGGAAGAAGATATTACAAATCCATGATGAACTGATGGATAGGAATATGTTTTTTTTTTCACAGATCAGCCACTAAGTGACATTCACCTGTACAGAGATGTTCTTGAAACCTGTATCTCGAACCAAATTGACCTGCAAAGAAAGCTCGGGACCACAATGTGTATCAGCTCTACCATCAATGACTTGTATGATTTAGCGGAATCCTATATTAAAAAATCCAGTTTGCAACCTTTGAAACTATGTCAGCTGGACTTGGAAAAAACAACAAAACCTAAAGTTCTGGGGGAAAAAAAAGAAAAAGAAAAAAACAGGGACTGCTGAGTTCCTGTTAAAAATTCAGAACTGGTGTGATAATCGGATGCCTGGGGGGCAGCTCACCAGGAGTGGGGCATGAAGCTCCTCCTCTGGCTTGTCTGTAACTTTGATTGCAATGTGATTCAAGCTCATCAGTTCATCACCACCAATTGGGAGTTGGTTGGAGTCTAAATCTTTCTCTGCAGCTTTGATCATGACACAAGTTCCACATAAACCAACAACATGAAGTAAAATTGCAGCATCTTTTAGATAAATTTCTCACAGTGGACATAGCCATCCACCAGATAATGATGATGATAATGATTATGCAGGTCAAATGACACATTCTGTGAAGTAAATACTAAGTTGCGGTTTCATCAATCTCATCATGACACATCTGTGATCAAATTATACTAAACTAAGTTGCCAGTTTCATCGAGTTCTGTACTGGTGGTGCTTACCTGAAGAAGGGACTAATGATCCTGCAACAAGGTGAACTTTGGCTCCTGCTGCATCATCTGAGCTTCCTCGATCATTAATTGAAGAATTCAGATCCACCTGCATCGAGGTCTGCTTGAGATTCACTACTGTCGGGATTGCTGCTGTTGATGCAGCTCCAGCGGCAGATTGAGTCGACAAATTCTTCCTGATATAATAATTACCACCACATGACAAGCTGTACATTAGAATTGTGGGAAATGTGCTTGAATCCAAGACTACTGATGTCGATCTTGCTCTGGACCCAAAGTTATATTCAACAGTATATCAACCAGCGGCTGATTCATGATGATCTTGCAGCTGGCCAGTAACAGCAGCAGCTGATAAGAGATTAAACTAGCTAGAAACTGAGCATCATGCTGAAGAAGAAGAAGATTTGCAAAGCAGCAAGGTTTCTTGATGGAGGATCAATGGGTCAGGGCGTAAAACATACCTACTGTGAGACTTGAAGGAGCCCATAGTGTAAGCCATTTTCTTAGTCCTGAATCGAATCCCTAGTAACATGTCCTGTCTCCTATACATCTCCTTCTCGCTTCTGCGGATTCAACAAAGATGATGCTGCTGATCAGGAGATTCTTTGAGACTGTAAGAAATTTGATCTATTGTGTAGTACAGAAATTAGTAGAGCTAGCTACAAGATCGACGACATGTTATATTATTGCATGAGACGATCAGATATATGTTTGTATATATGTGCAGAATTCTTTCTACTAGTATTAGTTACTGTTTGCATACATTGTTGCTTTGAGATTTGGTTGTTGGAGAAGAGACTCTAGATGCTCCAGTTTGTGTGCCAATTGCGAAAGCTTGCGCCTGCAGCTGCTCGTCGACGATGGCATGGATACTTGATGCGAAAGCTTGCGCTGCTGCACGGCGGTGTGCAGGCTGCTACTCATGATCATTTGCTGCAGATTGCTGTCCGTGTCGCTGCTGCTGTTGGTACTCACGTGGTCGTCAGTAACTTGTCCAGTACTCCCAGTACTAGCGCTGTAGCTTGATCGCTCCTGGTGTATGCGCGCCATGATCTCCTCTGCTAGCTTCATCGCGTCCTCGAACTCCTGAACCCACTCGTCCACTTCCCGGCGCTCCGCCATTCCAGCTTCCTTACAATCAATTCCCGTTAGTAAGGCTTGCTCTGATCTCTCTCTCTCTCTCTCTCTCTCTCTCTCTCTCTCTCTCTCTCCCCCGTTCCAATTCTCGGCCCACCGGCTCCGGCGGAATTCGAATCGGTTCTCGTCGAGAGAACAGAAGCTCCCTCCAACTCAACTCAGAGGATCAGCAACCAACAGCGCCGCGGCCAGCTTCTCGGGACATGAAAAGACGCACATAATAATTTCTCATGAAATTCATCATCTTCTCCCAATATTGCTCAGATCACACAATCTCTAGCTCTAAGACGGTGCTACAATAATGCTCTGCCTCACATGCATCACCCCTTGATCTCTACATAAATACTCACAAAAGATGAAATCCGTTTCTCCCTCCCTGCAGATCTCACACTATAAGCAACAACAGTAATCCAGATCATTCTGTGATCTTCTAACACAAAACCAGCGACCTTCCAACTTCATGATCAAATCCAAGCCAGCACCCCCAAAAAAAAATCCCAGAAAGAAAGAGAGGAAACGGACAGAAGAGAAAAACAGGACACACCCACAGAGAGACAGACAGAGCCTGAGATCAGTCATTCCATCAAAAATCAAAGCTCTAAAACCGGCCCGGATCTACAATCACAAGAAGAATCCATTAATCATGATTATAATACCCACCAACTAAAATTGATCTAGACTTTATATTAGTTCAAAAACTGTCAACGAGACAAAACAAAACAAAACAAAACCAAAATAAACCAAAAGGGACATGGAATCAGAACAAACGAATTGAACAACAACCTAGCTGTATTTTGCAAGCTACAACAGCTGCTGCAATTTGATCATGTCAATAATATTCCCAGCAGCACCAGCAGCACAAGCAGCAGCATGATGATGATGATGTGATCAAGCTTCTAGTTCCTGGACTGCTGGCAGTGAAAAGTTGAAGCAATCCACAGCAGCTCAACCAAGCTTGATCCTTGTCAATCCAATTCCGGATGTGCATAACAGGAAACCGCGTTTGCTGCTGGAGCTGGAGAGAGAGAGCTTGCTTGCTTGCGAGAGAGAGAGAGAGGGAGGGAGAGCGTGAAGTGCAGGGGACTGGTGACGGACTGACAACAAAGTACTGTAGCCCAGGCCCCTTGTCTACGCATGTATGTACGTATACAGCCATGTGTGTACTACTATGTACATGTAAGTAAGTTTGAGGGGAGAGAGAGCTAAATTTCGTCCTGACAAACATGATTTTGGCCTATGCAAAAGGAATTGTTATGGAAAATTTGACCCAAATTCACCAACTTGCAAATATTAGACCCGGGTTTCTTTTACTAATTGATGGAAACTGATGCTCTCAACAACCCTTCAATGCGGGGACTAACTATGAAAGAGCCATCAACCTTGGGATCAATGTGTTTCTATAATCACCAACCACTTTGCTTTCATAACTAATATGCCTTCCTTCCTTCATCACCCAAAATGTGTAGTGTAAGTCTTCTTCCTCCGTGTTGAGGGATTCTCCCTCTTGAAGCAATAGCCCCACATTCATCACTAGATGTTCAAATCCCTTTGAGTGCTCAGTTGTTCGCAATGAGACTCCTCGGACTTCCTTCCAATTTTGGGGCCCTCCAAGTTCCACTAAAATTTTTGGTCCTTCAAATTCGATTCATGCTAGCATTACAAGAGAATGTGGCATTTATTTATTATGGCATACATTACATTAGAATGGCAAGCATATGTTTAAACCCCATATGTGTCATCACCTAATATCAAATCGTCATTTTGATGTAATACATGTCACAATAAAACATCACACATCATTGTAATGGATGAAACCACAAAGTTTATCTCACAGATGTGTCATGAGTCACAGCCTCTCGTGTGAGAAAAATCACATTCTCTAGTAATGTACAGGATTGGATTTGGAATAATTAAATTATCTTTAAATTGTTGATATTTTGAGATGTTCACTACTCAAAATGTTGAGATTTCAAATTTTCAAAATGCCAAATTCTAAAAGTTTTAAGGGTTGTAATAAGCCCTGGTTTTTTAGTAGCAACTATTATTCATTTTTTTTTCAATGTCACCACAATCAAATATGCACTATTTGTTGGTCCATAATATGGTCTTGAACTTTGGTGAAGAATGGAATAGTACTATGGGTGTAAATGTTTGGTGGATATCATTGTGTAAATCTGACACAAGGTTGCTTCAGAATCTTCCATGCATCTTATTGCAATCCACTACATTTTTTCAAATTTGTAAAGCTGAATTGAAAGGTGACAAACAAAGAATCAAAGAATTTAAAGGCAAATGCAAACAAGAATATAAAAATACATGACAAATGAATTTTATGTTCAAAATTGACCCCAAAAAAAAAGATTGACATCCCCATTCAAGCCCCCCAAAAAAAAATTAACAATATATCAGATGATTATAAGCAATTTAATAAATTAATTAATATTAATTTGGCACCACATTGCCAAATCTAATCAGGTACTACAACAATTGTGACACAAGTGAGGTTTGGTGGCATTTTGCACTTTGCCCCCCATCTTCATTGCCTTCTTGATCATTTCAAGCTTCTTCTTGTGATATGATCATGAACCAATAGTAAAACCATTAATAACTTGACCCAAGGGCCCAGGCTTTCTATTACCCCACCCCCCCCACTCCCTCTCCAATTGAATTCACTAATTAGGTATTCCAATTTTATGGTGGCATGAGCATTCTTAAGTACCTATTCTTAAGTAAATGGAGAAATTTTGTTTGGGAAAAAAGGAAGAAATTGTTTTGTCACAATGGTTTGAAATCACAAAAGCATTTGGTTCCCAATGTGAGTTTTTTTTATTTTCCCATTTCTCAAGTAAGTTGAATGGACAAGGATCCTTGAAAAACAAATCTGGCGAGAAATGGTGATAGTTTATGGGGGGAATAGTAGAATTTTTCCCAGAAAACCTCCCACAATTGGCAACCTAGCTATTGCCTAGGTGTAGTAGATATGGCAATTTTTATTTTTTATTTTTCCTAAAAAATGGTGAAAAAATCTTCAAAACCATGAAGTTTCCATTTTTTTCTAAAAATCTGAAATCAAATTAACCCCCAAAAAAAATTGTTCCCAATGTTTAAGATTCTTTGGTCTGGTGAAGGGGGCAAACAGCCAAGAGTGTTTTCTTGCACAAGTCTAGAGTGCACTGGTAACCTTAGAAGGGGAAGGCAATGTCACAGCACATTTTCTCTGTTTTCAGACATATTTGTCCGATCTACCCTTCTTCCCTTGGCCTAAAATATTGAACTAATTTGAAAGGGAACATGCTCAGAGGAACATTATACACATGCATAAGATACGTCCCAGCCTGCATGAAAGTTTTCATGCCCAAAGTAAGCCACCTCCAAATCCTGTAGCACCTTTGGAAGCTTCAACACTAATTATATTATTTGTAAAAATGTTGAAATTTAAAAAAAAAAAATTCCCCTCAAAGAACAAAAATTTTGTGAAGGAAAACAGAGAATCTTTTGGAACATTAGAGGATATTCCTTTTGGAACAAGGGAATCTTAAAAAATTCCAGTTAATTATTGGACAAAAATGTGTTGAAATTGCCCCTATATTATGGTACCCAAAAAAAATTAAGTTAAAAATATTATATATATATATATATATATATATAAACCTATATACTATAAACCTTCTGGAGCAAGATAAGCATCTTTAGGCACAGCAAAATAAGATTTTGTCAGTTGCAAAGGCAGATTGATTTCAGCAAAACATCAAACCCTAAGACACTTGTGAGGTAGCTAGTTTCCTACTTGCAACAAGTAACTGAAAGAACAAAATTTTGGGAAAGAACATCTTTCAATGAGAACATCTTCAAGGGGGTGTGTCACTCACACTGTCACTCAAAATATTTCACCATGCAAAAATATATTAATCTTCAAAAAATTAATCCTCTAAAAGAAACCCAAAATCCTTCAATATATTATTATAACTCTATAATAACTAATCTCAAGTTTTCAACACAAGCCAAAATATCATCATCTTCCAAAAATCCTCATATAAAAAATAGACCTATTTTTAACATGGGGGACCAAAATCCATTAAGCTAGCTACTATACTCTACAATGAATCTAAATACAATATCCTTCTTGCCTTTGGTATGCAAACCCGACAAAGCACATCCTTCAATATCACTATTTGCAAAGTAAAGTACAACTCTTTGTACTCCATTGCACCTCCCCCCCATCCTCCACATTTCCCAATAGCTAGCTGCTGGTATGGTATATTTGTGTCTAGAAGAAGCTCTGGACCTTTGGAGTCTGGAGCTTTCTGTTTTGAAGCTTCTGTTTTGTCGGTTTCGCTGCTCATGAAAAAATTGTGTCTACCTCTTACAAATCATGTCGAGTGATGGATGGCCTTTTGAGTAGTGCAAAAGGTCGAGGCCATGGGCTTTGTTTATAGGAATAAGGACCCATGCAAGGTGGAGCCAAGCATGTATGGGTCTGTTTCCAGTAAACCCCTCGGGTTGAGAGTTTTGCCAAACCTGAAGACCTGCCCTGAAGTATCTTAAGGCAAAAGAAGAATAATGAAAATTCAAATATTTCACCATGCAAAAATATAATCTTCAAAAAAAATCCTCTAAAAGAAATCAGAATCCTTTGAGATATCATAACTCTATAATGAAAATCTCAAGTTTCAACACAAGCCAAAATATCATCTTCCAAAAATCCTCATATAAAAATATACCTATTATTATTATTATTATTACCTAGGGGCCTAAAAAAATCCCTTAAGCTACTATACTCTATAATGAATCTAAACACAATATCCTTTTTGCCTTGGTAGTAGGCAAGGCCAATAAATAAAAAATTGGAGGAGATCTTTGCAGTTTACATCGAGCTAGTGTTTTCAATCTTTGAGGAGGAGGCATATAGCAGCATCTGGAACAACATGAGAAATAGAAAAATTTAAATGAATATTCTTTCAAAATTTCCTTATTTATCAGAAAAAAATTGCCAATTTTTTTGAGAAATTCCTTTAATGGAGAAAATGTCACCACATTTTCAAATAATTTTTAGTTTTGGGACAGATTTTTTGCCAATAAATTTCTACAGTTTGGACAGTTTTTATATGAACAATTCACCAATTAATGCTAAATCTTATTTACCGAAAGTGGGGGAAAAGAAAATACTGGATGGAGGGAGGGAGGGATGGATGGATGGATGGATTGGGGGGTGGATAGGGAACACTTTTCCATTGGGTTCCACATCCTCCACTGTAGTTAAGCATTGTTTCTATATCTAACTACCTACCTACTAACAACCCATTAACCCCTTATGTACCAACCATCTATATGCATCTCTACTCACCTAGCAACCACTTTTTATAACTACCTAAACCAGGGTGGTTAGCTCAGTTTCCATTTTTTACTATCACCTACCAACTAACAACCCATCAAAACTTACTTTATGTACTGACATCTACTTGCAATCTACAAACCTAGTAACCACCAATTTACTACCTATAATATTACATACCTACCTACCTACCTAGTTAGCAAGGAAGGTGAAAACCTATCCATATTCCATAACAGGCATTCCATTGATGATAATTTGTCTGTTAGTTGGTTCAGTCTGGCCCCAAGAAAGAAAGAAAGAAAGAAAGAAAGAAGATCAAGGTTGTGGCAGTGGTGGTGGTGAAAGAAAGTGTGCACTAGTAAATAATAGATCTAAGATTAGATCATCAGCATGTTGTATAGACGTGTTGTCTCTCACTTGACTTGCAGCTTGTCAGAGACTTAAACCTCCATAGCTCCTAAATTCCATAGGAGCTTAATTTGTGCTACTGCTGCTGCTGCTGCACTTGCCATTGTCATCAAGCTAAGTGAAGAAAACCTAATTGCAGTTGGTTGGTCTCTAGATCCACCTCTATTGATTGATCTATACATGAGTTGTAGCACTTCTTCTGATTTTGTTGTCTTCTTCAGATTTTTGTGCAGCTCCTTTTTATGTCTTCCCGCCTTCCCCCTTCCCTCTCTCTCTCTTCTCCCTTTTTTGACTTTACCTGGGGTGCTCCTTCCCTTTTGTTCTTAAGCTTTGATTTGTGTGTGTCTTGAAACCCAAAATAGAACATTTTACATACTGGATCATGGACTCTGCATCACGCTTCATTTGAATTTTGAGTCTGAGGAAATCTTGGAAAGCTTTTTTTGCCCCCACTTTCTGATCATGATCATCAGCTGACCCTTTTGATCAGAAAGTTTGAATCTCTCCTTCCCCCCCTTCCCCCACACCCACCCAAAAAAAAACACCCTCTCACTGTGAGATTTTTCATGGCAAATTTGACATTTCTATTATTATGAGTCGTGTGTGGTGGTCATAGGCATCCCGTGTTGAAGAAGATGCCAAAATCAAAACTTGGGACATCATGTTTTCTTTTTGTGAGGTCTACAACTTGTTTCTATCTTCTGAATCCTTTAGTGCGTGTTTTGTTCCTTTGTGTTGCTCTTGGGACAAAAACGCACCTGAAAAAATATGACCATGGAAGCTGTTGGAACAACCCAAGATTTTAAGGAATTTGAAATCTGAAAAACTGCCAGTCCTCCCCTCTCCCTCCCAATTTAAGAAAAGAAACCTGCAGCAGCTTTGCCTCATATGATCATATACAAACACCCAGACCCCAATTTTTATGCACTGAATCGAATTTTGAAAATTAGAGCAATATTTGCAAAAAAGCCATGCAACTCTGCCTACCTGATATTATGATGACAGAATGAGCTTAAATTGTTCTTTCCTTAGAGACCTTTGACCAGCTCTTTGGAATTGTAATCCAATAATCGGAGCTAAGTAGACACCCAACATTGGCAATTGACTGAACATCCTTTGACAGTGCATAAAAACCTCAAACGATTTGTAGTGTACTTTGGAGGATAGGAACACTTACTGAACATAAGAACCCACAGGGCATATCAGAAGCAAAATGCCCACAGATTCTTCTCTGAATTATAACTAGGTGCTTTTGACAACAACCACAACAATCTCAGCTGCTTTCAAAATAGACTATGTGAGAGACATGTAGGCTTGCACCTGCTAGCAAGAAATTTGAACTCCATCAAACAACCTGCAAAGTGGAGATGATGATGGTGATGATGCTCAGACATGAGAGATCCACAAAGTTGCAAATTCCAATCATATTCCAATCCCACAATCTCCAATTCTGTACAATGTCAGAAAAATTCTGCTGTCTCATGTGGCTAGATTGCAGGCTAGATTGCAATCAAGAAACCCAATAAATCCCCCCAAAAGAAAGAACTCTCATGATTCATACTAATATTACAGAGGAAACCATTTTTTAGTTTCTGGAGTGTGATTTTCTTAGTCCTGGAGGAACTTGGGTTTTGATATTTCATTGAAGGATAAGTTATGTGACTTTGAGAAAGAATGATGAAAGATGAGTTAGTTGCCAATTCAATAGCACTTGAGGTCCACTGAGTCAAGCTCAATTATGGAAGCTATTCATCCTTGGACTTGAAAAGAACTTTTAGTGTTTTCATATTATCAATGGTATGGCAGACCATCACGGAAATGCCAACAACAATCTCAAATCTGATGCATGCAATTTAAGAATGCCAGCCTTCTCAAAACTTGAACTGTAACGCGCATAGCTATCTCCTCAAAGAAATTCCAAATTGCAAAAGTTAGTGACTTGATCTCTACTTCGCTTGCATTGTGTTTTTCACAATTTTCTTGTGGAGTTGTAGATGCTTGCATGTTTTAGATTTGTGAGAAAGCATATTTTGCTTGATTTGCCCATTTTTTGAGGTAGTAGCATTTATCCATAAACTCAACCCGTGTTTGGGGCTGCATTTGGAGCTTTTGGAATTGGTTGATTCAAATTAGCACTAAGACTTATCAAGGTCCTTTAGAGCTTATTGAGGTTATACATAGGCTGATTAGGTTTGAGTCAAGCAAACTATAAAGAGATTTGAACAATTGAATATTAAATCAAGTTAGGATTGGTTAAGTAACTAAAACACACTATATTCTAATTTTTTTCTTGTATTTCAAAGTAATTTCCTTACAATTCAAGAATTTAATAAATGAAAATTTCCTAAATTAATCAAACACAAAGAATAAGATAGTTTTGGCACACATGAATATATATATATATATATATATAGAATTGCATACAATGTGTTCCAACTATGTCATTCACATTGTTGCATTGCACAAGATATGAACTCAATAGATGCTTCAACCATACAATTATCATAGGCTTCCATTTCAATTGCACACATTTTTTATTGACAATTATGTATGTCACATTCTTAAGATCATCTAGATTCCATTTTTGCTCCCAAATCTAACAACAAAAAAACCCACACAATGTGATTGATTCATATACAATATAAGGGGAGATTGAACCCAAATCCACTTTGCAAGTGAAATTGAAAGAATAAAAATATGGAACAAAATATCATAATTATGAAATGTGAGTGGGCCAAAAAAAAAAGTAAACAAGGTTCACAAAATGCACTTTCACATGCCCCTTACACAAAATATCATTGACAATGTTGTTAACAATTGAACATAAAAGAAATAAAAAATTGTATGTTTGTGTTAGAAAGGTTACAAGCACAATTTGACCATTTTGTGGATAGTTACAAATTCACCATTGTTTGAATTCCAATTTCTTATTTTCATCAATTCCTTATTTAAACTATGAAAATCATTGTTGGCTTCCACTATTAAACTATTTTGTCAAGTAATGAGCACAACTTTAGTGAAGTTGTTTTACATTAGGAGAAAATGATATAGATCGTTAAACATACATCTTTATGTAGGATACATTCAAAGTTTGGAAGTATCAATGTGATGCAATGCCTCCAATGCCTACAACCTTAATGCTAATTTGAAAAACACATAAGATTAAATAAAATTAATGTATTGAAGATGTTTTGAAATCTTGCCAAAATTCAAGTTCTCGTAAAAACTTACATACCCATTCTTGTGTTTTCCAAACTTCGTATATAAATGATCAACTTTGTTGAACTTGATCCAATTAATGTGAAAACAATTTCTCAGATGATACCCTCACAACCACGTGTAAATTCTTATGTTTGACTTGCATGCATGTTGAAAGATTATTGTCCTCAACCTAAGTATACATCTAGAGCATTTTGATAGGAACAAAATTATTTATAATCAAGTAACAACCGATTTTCATATGAAAACAACCTTTCACATTTTGCAAGGATTACAAAATTTGGAACACACAATTTGTTATACTCTGTGTGGAGTGTAAACAAAAGTTCATTCTATGCTTCATGAAAATATCATCTTTTTCACATTTCGTTTTGTGGGCAAATATGAAATTGGCAAGATTATATGACCAAATAAGAAAAAGCTACTTATATTTTTATTTTCAGGTTTTGTTACATCACTATACTTGGTGTATTAGCATTTGAAGATTACGTGGTTGAATTATATTTGATTTTATTTTTAAAGCATAAGAAATCAAAGTTGTAATTTTGACACCAATGTGTGATTATTTCACTTAATTATTGAAAGTCATACATTTATATTCACAATTCATTTGATACATACATACCTTTTAATTAGTAATATATTGTGCATGAAATTTTTTGAACATACACACTAGAAAACAATTTCACATATATGATTGAATTTACGACCAGTAAATTATAATCATAAATAACAAAAATGGTGGACAAGTTATTTAGAACAATAATCATTTAGGACATGATGTGGCACATTTCATCCATTAATCACAAAGAACATATGTGAAATCATTAATGATAATTTTGTTCAATTATTTTTTATTATTACAAATAGGACCCAAAAACTTGGGGAACATTCATTTCTTAAATTATTATTATTATTATAAATTTATTATCTAATATAAATAATAAGATATATTTTTAATTTCATTATTTTCCATCCTATCAATTGTTAACACATGCAAATTAGGTTAAAACCTAATTTAAGTGGCTAAGTAAACCACACAATCTATTTACTTATGTTCCCCTAGGTAAGCATATAACCTAGAAAGTCTAAGTAGATAAAATATTCAATCAATATTTTAAAGATGACCACAACAAATGTCATTTGTGAACTTTGGTCCTTGAACCTCAAGGATGGAATTCAAATCCTTTACCACCAAGCCACTTCACTCATTGTGTAAATGTATAGTGTTTATTCTATTTAGACCATACTTCATTTAAACATTACACAAAACTTCAAATTTGATCATTCATATCTTATTCATAATTTATCCAAATGAAAAAATTGAAAATGTATTCATAAATTTCCTTCAATAATGTACACAATTATTATTTTTAAAATGTAAAGTCATTTCAAAAGAAAAATATTTCAATTTTTTTCAATTTCTTTGGAAAATTTTAATTCAAACACATGATTTGTAAATGGAATTTTTTTTTGTGGTATACAATAATAAATAAAATATATCTTTCATATCTTAAACCTTCATTTGATCCATGAATTTATATTTTAAAAAATTTCTTCCAATATATCATGATTTTACGAATAACTTTTTAATTAAAACATATGAGTCCATATAATTTATCCACATAAGATATTTATAAATGGATCACACATCAATTATATCATATATATTTTTTAAAATTTAATTTTATTTAAAAAAATTTATGTTAGTCATATTAAGTATAATGAATAAATTTAATCTGAATATTTTAATTTAATTTTTAAAATGATAATTAATATTAAATATTAACTAATTTTTTTAATTATAAATTTATTCATTTTTACACATATAATCTAATATAATTTTTTAATAAAAAAATTACACATGTAAAATTTTTTAAAAATTATATTTATACATATAGTATTTATTGTTGCTTAAATTTATGATAAAAGTTTAATGTTCAAATAAATTACATATTTTCCACATCTTATACTTCTATTTTATTTTTAAATTAAAATATAAAAATTTATTTTATAATATATCATACTTTTACCATTAAATTTTATTTCGATGTATAATATTTAATTTATTCACGTGGAATATTTTTAAATGGATGATATATTAAATATTTTTTAATGTAATAAAAATTCGTATATTACCTATACATATAATATTAATTGAAATGATTCCTTACATGTCATAGTTTTGAATTAAGCTGTTGCTTAGTACCTTAGTAATTTCAGCACATGTTTGGTGAATATTTATTTATTTATTTTGAGGATACTAGATATAAATTGGGGGAGTTCCAACTGAGTGACCCTAGCTCTTTCCACCCTCTAAGCTTCTTCCTCTAAATGGAATGGATGTAACCCAACTTGCATTATATGTGCACACACTTCATATCTCCAAAGTTGGTTTTGCAAAGCATATGTTTAGGGATTCCTTTTCACTCTTCTATTTGTTGATCCAACAAAAAAAAAAGGGGGTCTTGCTAACGACTAGATTTAGCTTCTAAGGAACTTTCCACCACTATGAGTGTGGACTTTAAACTAACTACCAATAGCTTCTCCACCCATGGCCAAAACTACATTAAAAAAATGCTAATAAATATGCCAAATTTTTTGACAGCCAAGGTAAACCTACAGCCACCAATGTACCATCATCCATTGGAAGCCTCTTGTGGATGAACCCCAACTGAGTTGATGTTGATTTCACATCCATGTCATGTAGGTTAGTAGGTTAAGTTAATACCTAGTTGTTAGGATCAAATATAAGGCTCAATAACTTAATAAGTAAGTAGATGGCCAGTATTTAGGTAAGGTTAAGTGGGGTTTTTAGTAGTTAGATAGTTCAAACAGAAACTGAGTTAATCACTATGGTTAGCTAGAGAACTGGAAGCTGATGAAAAAATGTTTCTTGTCCATGCACCATCCATCCTTCATGGTGCACTGGTGGTTGCTGGTTGATGTTGGGTCTGGGATTCTGTTGTGTGACCCAGCAGCACTCACTAGTGCATCATCCATTGGAAACCCAATATGACTCAGTTGTTGATGAACTACAAATAGATGAACCACAACTAAGTTACCTGGGTAACCTACACCACAGATGTTCTGGCTACTTCCTTCTCACACTACTTAGGTAACTAACTATGTAAGTGGTTAAGCACAATAGATAAATATTTGAAGAATGTAAGTGGTTACTATGCAGGATAGGGAAGTAGGTAACACACTTGTTGGGTACTAGGTAGCTTCATGTGAGTGGTTAGTACATTGGTAATCACTGCGATTATCTATGGGATAGGAATACAACTCAAGCCAAAGCAAATCCTTTGTGCCCCATAGATTGGCTTTGTCTTTTTGGCTGGGTTACTCTTCATTTTGTTGGCTCTGTCCTACAGAGGCATTGTGGGAACACCTTCTGAGTGGGTATAGGGGTTGAGGAATCAAAAGTTGGCTGAATGGATAAGGTTATAGGTTTGCATGTAAGCTTTTTATTGGTCCAAGCTAATGGACAGGCATGAGTAGATTTTGGGTGAACCCATCCAATTGATGGGTTGTTTTGAAATCTACCCATCTACTTGTTGGGTCTCTTCTCAAAATATGAATTTTGGGTAATTTGGGTAACTGATTTAATCATGTCTTTATATCATTTTTTATTTTTTTTGGTTGTCACTTGCCTTTTTGTATTCCGAGGTTTCATATCGCTATGAAATTTTTTAAAAATTTCATTTGATTATTTTTGTAATTAAATTTGTTTGATAAACATAGAAATAAGTAGCTTCAATATCTTTAAATCTTGAAATGAGATTTGAAAATTATGCAAGAATTGATTAAAATAAAACATGTCAATTTTTAAATTAATATAAAATCCTTTTTTTAAGATATAAATGTTTTTGATTAATTTGATGTTATTTTTAAAACTTCAATAAAGCTTTGATGAAGATTTAATAACAAAAATCAGAATGAAATTAATTTTATTATTATTATTATTATTTTGGTATTTTTGTTGCCTTTTTATGTTATAAAAATTTATTATTGCCCTAAGATAGTAGACATGCATGTATGATTTTAGGTTTTAACTAGCATGCATGGGGTAAACATAATTTGTTTATAAAGTTGGGTGGGGGTACAATCTGGTTTATACGTGAAAATTTAGAGAGAGCAAAGGGGTTCAAGCATTTAATTTTTTTCCCCCTCTCACGGGTTTATTTTTTTATTATGGGGTTGCGATGGGTATAAGGAGTGGATAATTCAATTAAATTGAAAAAATTACAAGTTATAAGTGGAGCTTTAAGAAAAGGGGATGAAGGGTTAGGAACTTTTATTTTATTTTTCCAAAAGGGTTTTTTTTTGGTGAGGAAGGGAGGATGGGGTAAAACCCCTTTCGGAAAGAGGCAAATTTTTCTTGGGATGGGGACTAACCCAAAGGTTTGTTTTTAGGGTGGCATGGGAAGGAGAAGTTTGGTTGCTTTTCATAGGAAGGTGGGATTTAAATTTTTTTCCAAGGATTTATTTTTTTGGTGGTGTGGGATGGGGTGGTTGGAGAAAGGGGGTGGATATATATATTTTTTGTCTTTTTTTTTTTGGTGATATGGTAACTTAATGAAGATTTTTTCTTAAGAAAATATTTTGTAAAAATTAATATCTTTTCTTGGGAATGGAAAATTTTCAACACCAAAATTTTATTTTAAAAATTTAACAATATATATATATATATATATATATATATATATATATATATATATATATATATATTTTAAAATATA
>Ga0116231_10004292_pt1 | contig 28956 bp, 22 predicted proteins | sample S1TSphgellanicum_2_FD_89695 | JGI IMG/M metagenome (GOLD analysis project Ga0116231, IMG submission 89695) | Host-associated microbial communities from peat moss isolated from Minnesota, USA - S1T2_Fd - Sphagnum magellanicum MG | ecosystem: Host-associated > Plants > Peat moss > Unclassified...
GGGACTGGATAAGTTCAATGCCGAGGAAATAACGCAACTCTCCCAAATCTTTCATCTCAAACTTTTGCTTCAAAAGCTTTTTTAAATTAAAGATGTCTACATCATTATCTCCTGTGATAATCAAGTCATCAACATAGATGACTATGACTACAATCCCATGATTTGTTTTTTTCACATATAGTGAAAAATCTGCATCAAATGTTTGAAATCCACTTGTGACAAGATATTCACCTATCTTCTCTGACCAAGCTCTAGGTGCTTGCTTCAAGCCATACAAGTCTTTCTTCAACCTACAAACCAAAAAAAAACTAGCACGAACATAGTAGGGGTTTAAGGGTTTGGTTTGGGAATGATGCAAGTAGAATCAAGAAGAGGATGATGGCTAGAAGAAAATTATGGAGCATTTAGACCAATTAATCAAGTTGAAGGTTTGCATCTAACACCTAAACCAACAAAATAATAAATTTTTGGCCACCACCACCATCATTACCTAAAATGAAAACCACATGGACTAGCAAAGGCATCTGCTACTTGAGGTTAGGGACTAATAGTTCAAATGTAGTTCAAAAACATGATTAGAATGGAAGGGTTAGACCATTAGGACCACCATCTAGGGCTGGACATGGGGATCTCAAATTTTGATGCAACAAACTACAAATAGGTTTTGATCACCACATCATGAAAACCATAATGAACATAATGAGGTTTTATTAGAAGAAAATTCAAATGATGTCCCTTAGCCATTGAACTTGAAGTGATGATATCATATCTTATCCAACCCAATCAATGTGTTTCACAATTATATCATGAAAAAAAAAAACCAACAAGGCCACCAAGGGGGTTTTAGGGTTGGGAATGATGCAACCATATCAAGAAGATAATGATGGTCAAAAAAAGGATTTGGAGCATTCAGACCAATCACTTAAGCTAAAGGTTTGCATTTAGAACCTAAGCACCCAAAATCATAACAATTTTGACCCCCACCATCATTATATCCATAATCAAGACCACTAAGAATATTAATATCAACTAAAGGAGATATGGGCAATTGTAATGTTGAAAAGTCTAAAAATTTACATAATGAAAGGTCATATACAAATGTCAAGTTTCAGTATCATTTAGTGAATTTCATGTGTCATTGGCCATGATGTAATATTGTAGGCATTTTAATTTAAAATTCAATTGGGTTTTAAGAGAAAGCCTTGGAAGACCTTGTATAGCAATTATGTGACAATAAGAGGCATTGTTAAATTTGACAATTTCTAAGGCTTGCCATGTCGAAGTTTTGCCATAACCTTGAACCAAGTTTTGTTTACTCAATGAAGATGCCACAACATGGACATGTCCATGGGCAACCAAGTGAATATATGTTTAGCAACAAAGTCATCCATCAAAGGGGGTAGTAAAAGGCCATGGCTTTCACATAAAATCTCTTGGACCTTAGGCTTCACAAGTTCTGGTGTTTTGGAGGTTTCAAGCCATGGTCAATGGGTTCTAGGGCGAAGAATGCTCATGAAATGCAAGTTTTGAAAGATCCAAATCTTGAAATTTCTTTAGTGATTGGGCAAGCCATGAAGAGGTTAAGGTTTGTAGAAGTTTTTAAAGTTTGAGAACAAACACACAAACCAAATGAGCAAACACCAAAAATGACCATAATGAGAACAAAAATGTCTACCATAGAATTGTCTTTTGGGCTATAATCGTAAAAAACTTCATCCTCATCATAACTACTCGATACAAGGATCATGGTTGCATCTAAAACTATGCCTCACTTGGAAAAAATGTTGAGGTCAAATTGTTGGTGTTCTTGTTACAAAGTCAAATGTAGGATGGACAATCAACGATGCAAACACATTTCTTCCACTATGCACTTATCTGTGGATGTTTACGATGCAACTTCCTTCCTTTGGCACCTATTTCCATAATATTAAACCCCTTCCCCCAAGCAATTTCCCTCCCTCGGTGCATGTTTCCGCAATGTGAAACCCTTTCTCCAAGCAGTTTCCCTCCTTTGGCACTTGTTTCCACAATGCTAAATGCCTTCTCCAAGCAGCTTCCCTCCCCAGGAACCTATTTTCACAATGCTCAACCCCTTTTCCAGCCGGTGTTCTTTCTCTACACTTGTTTGCGTAATGTTAAACCCTTCGACTTCAAAGAACCCTTAAGAAACATAAGCAAAAGAACGGGTTGAGAACTAGATGCACTAGGTAAAGCAACTTGACATGAAATTAATTTCATGCTGAGTTAATGACGAAAAACCAGTTTCACCCCCCCCTCAAGGCCCTTTGTAACGTTTTGGTGCCAAGTTGGACATTACAACCCATAAATCCGGCAAACACGAGCTTCTGGTGCTGAGTTTGCTGGACTTTACAAATAACTTTAATGACTCTGCCTTTTATTGCATGTTCAAACCAGTGTTGAATGGGTACTCAGTTTGGAGGGTTAGAATCATTGGTCTTGGTTCTAGAACCAAAAACTATCAATAGAGCATAACTGTACTTGTGATCATTGAATTATGTTCAGTCATGAAGCTAACCCTCATGTTCACCATACATATGAAACTTAATGACATGTAAAAAATTTGCATGAAATCAACCAAACATATGTAATTTTCCATGTGCATGAAAGGTGATAACATGGATGAAAATGAACCTTAATGATGAAATAGTAATATGTAAGTACGAAATAAACACATATTGATGACCTGGAACTTTTTTACCACATGGATGAGAGTGAAACTCATGATTGAATTGACCAAAAGATGAAAGTGATGTTCATCTACATGGACAAATTCCATCAACAATCAATTAGCATTTGGTCAGTTTCATCAATTAAAATAATCAAATTTTATCCATACATTAGGGTTTGATTTGTGTAATCCATATGGTCCTATTTCCTCCATGTCATTTATCTCATTTGTTGTCAATTTTTACTTCATACTTTCATCCATGTGTTCCAATTGAATACATGATAATGTCCCATGTGTCAATATCATTCATGTCATGAGATGTGACCATATAGTCAATTTCATTCATGTCATCAAGTGCACCTCTTGCACCCATATCACATATGTAATCAATATCATGAAGGTCATAAATTAAATCCATGTTGTTCAATAATCATCATTGGCCATGACATTCCATGTGGTGAATTTCATCCATGTCTATTTTGTCCCAAATACATTTGCATGTTTGCATTTCATTCGTGCCAATAAAATGGTTCAAGTTCATCCATGTTTTTAAATTGAATTGGTGAAATTAGATGCAGGAATTTTTAAAACTTCAATGGTGATCCATAAGTGCTCACCACCAAGGAGAGTGGGTAGGCTGGTCAACTGGGCGGGGGTCATCACTTGTGGTCATCGGTGAATATCATGTGCTATTATGGACTGATTTTGTGGGGGTTTTTTATTTTAATAGGTAAGGAGAGGCAAATGATTTGATATTCCACTCATTTCAAAAATCTACTCTACGGATATGCATCACATTTTATTTTGTTCAATTTTTGTTTTGTTGCATTTAAAATTTTGTGTTAATGAATACAAATTGTTATGTATAACATAAATGAGGTAATCTAAAATAAACTATGTTCAAAACTAAGTAGAATTAAATATGTAACATTATGGAATGGACATTGTGTATTCTCTACATGTATTCATAAAGATTTTATGTTATTTTATGAAAATTCAAATGTATGAATAGATTGCATGTTTGTATTCTTTCTAAGCATAAATTTCGATCAACAAAGACTTCAATTACCAATCAATATATATATTTAAAAATTAATGTGCATTGAATTTCACATTTTCAACCTGAAAAATATGACGACTTCAACACATAGAAAGGTTTTTTGTGAAAAACGTAGCCCTAATTTGCCAGATTTGGGATTTTAAAAAAAAGTTCCCAAATTTTTTAAATAGATTCCAAGCTTTCAATAGTTGATAGATTGTTATCAAGTTTTCCCACCTCCAAGTGGATGATCCATTAACGGGATGTCATTCATCATTAGCTTTTTGGCATTCCAAAAAGTTCATGTTTGTCAGTATCCCTCTTGTCTTCTTCAATAAGGCATCTTTGCCTTCTCAGATGGCATCTTGGCAATTTCTACCATAAATGGTAATTTTCTCATCATCTCAATCATGTGAGCCTCGGGTAGGCTTTTCCTTCTAAGATAGCATCTTGGCAATTTCTACCATAAATGGCAATTTTTTCATCATCTCCATCATGTGAGCCTCGGGTAGGCTTTTCCTTCTAATGTTTTTGAGCATTTATGGGCCTCCATTATAAAGTCTTTTTAAGACATATTTTTTGTACACTTCTCTTTTCAAACTACGCATAAATATTCAAATGTATTTTTATCTTTGTGAAAGCAACTTGGATGCAAAATCCAACCCAAAATATCTTATATTTTTAGGGTTATTTAGTTTTGTAGAATTGTCCCAACAAACTTATAAATGTTATTTCCTACTCTTCTATTATTATTGTGATTCATAATTAATTAATGATAGTATTATTAGTTATTCATGATAAAAACCATGTTTAATATTTTTTTCATTTCTGATGACCATCTTTTGTTTGGGAAACATAATAAAATATCGATACAAGCTTTGGACAATTGGAACATGGTTATGGTATCTATTCAAAGGGAATTGATTTCTTGTCACCAAATATCTCTTTATGTTTTATTCATACGAGTGAGGGCAACCCGTGGCTACGCCACTCCAGCCACCCGTGGCACCTCGCTCGGCCCCCCGCAGCGGCTGCCTTGGCCTATTTTTTCAAAGAACAAGAAGTAGGCGGTTCTTAGGGTCTGAAATATTTAAAGGACCTGAACCGGTGGTTCTTTAAAGACTCAAAAACACCACCCAACACTGAACCGGACCTGTGTTTGGCTGTCGGTTCTTCTTCAATATGTCCGAAACCGAGAACAGGAACAGACCCCCGTTGGTTATCAGGTCGGTTCTCAGGATTCATAACAGCCGTTCTCCCAAACAAATCAAAGACGGCTGTTATGAATCCCTAAAAAAATAAATTCAGTGTTGGTGAATAAAAGAGTGCACGTGTATAGGGTCTAGGTCAAGGCCCTAGAGAAATAATTTAATTTTTAAAATTAATTTTAAAAAAAACAAATTCAGTGTTGGTGAGTACAAGAGTGCATCCTCGTTTCAGGACCCTAACGACGGGTTTTCTCTCTGAGGACCTCGTTTCAAGTCCCCAACGATGGGTTTTCTTTCTGCGAACCTCATTTCAGGTCTGTTTCGAGGTCTGGACTGGGTACTGAGAATCTCGATTCAAGTCCTTTATCGAGGATTCTAGCCACCTCAGTTCACGTCCTCGAAGCTGTCAATTGGGTAATAACTGTCACAGAGATCGAAATTCCCAAATCAAGAAATTCCTCAACTTACCCGGGCCCCCCCCCCTTCTACAAAGCACACTGTGTCTGGACAGTGCCTGGAAAAAATTTCCAGGCACTGCCCGGACAGACAGACAAACAGACACCACTGTAGCTTTAATATATAAGATTACATGTTTTGGTCTTGCACCCAGCTTGTTTCGTAATCCTCCTCCATGATCCATATGTCCTTAACTCCAAAATTCCCATTTCTTAATATGTTTGGTTCTGAACTTTTGCTACGCACTACATTCTTAAGGTGTTAAACAACCAAAACCATCTCAGTATATGTTTACATGTGCATGTTTTAATACATAATAAAGTTATCAATAAAGTCAGGCAATTAGGAGGCGAGAATGGCCACTTTTGGCATAATAGTAAGGCATCAAATGTGTAACCGGGAATGAATTAACTGGGACCCAAACTAGTTTTTCCACCAATTTTGGTGGTAAACTGAGTTTCATCCCCTCTTTCTTTTTTCTTGAAGGCCTCCATCGTTGCTACATATATTTTTGCCACTCCTACCTGTACAACATTACTCTCGAACCTTGTGCATTAAATGCTGAGTTTCAACATTTCATCCAAAGATTTAATAAGATTTTCTTACTTTGGCGATACCACTGAAAGAGAGGATAGGGGGCCAAGGGTGAAAGAGAGTGACTTTATGGGTAAGTTTACTATCTTAAATCAGACCTTGGAATCAAATATTTGCAATCCTTATTAACTTTCATTAATTTCATTGTATTCTTTTTGGTCTTCATTATGACCAACCACTTGGCCATTAAAGATCCTTGCCCAAAATCCTCACAAATCTTTGAACTATGACAATTGGCATATTGTCTCTACATACTGAACTATAAATCAAATAAGATGTCCTTGCCTGCAAATTCCTGCTTTCATATTATATTTGCTATGGATTAAGTTCTTGCAGGCATTTTTGCTGGACCCTATTTCTGGAACCTTCTTGTTGTTTTTATTTCGTCAACGCTTTCCATTCAACTCCAGTGCAAAATCCACCTCAAGATTCTTAGATTTTCACATTGCCATCAACCTCATTTGCTGCAATTATGGGTGTTTGTAGACTATGTGTTTTAGAACAATATTCATCATTGGATGCTCATAGCTCCTTCACAAATGCCATTATGCTCGGATTTTTCAAATTATGTTTCATTTTTATCCATTGCCTTGTTTTCCAAAGCTCAAAGCAAATTTTCATGTAGAAGGAAAGTTTGAACTCACCATCTTAATTGATGATTTAAGAGTTTCTCATGTGACAAAAAAATGTTTTTGTGCCATGTTTGGGTTCTGACTTGGTTATGTGCATGTCTCCAAAGATGTTGCTTATGCTACAATTATGAATTCCATATATCAAGTTCCTTTCTCTAAAACACACAAATTGCATTAGATGGTCAATATTGGCAAGTATAGGATTATTGGCAAGAACTTCCAAAAACATTTCCATGATACCATCCTCACAATAGGGACTACTACATTTATTGCTAACAAAACCTCACATGGTATCAAGGTGAAGCAAAAATTGAATGATTAAACTAGAAAGGAGGAATCATCTTTGCCAAATTTAAAATCAACATTTATTGATTTGTGTGATTCTTTTGACAAACATGGGATGTTGCCTCCTTTGCATAATACATGTCAATCTTCCCCTATGCCTTGGCTTTCCACCTCTCAAAATGGGAATGAATTTTTCATTGAAATGTCAACTCCACATACTTCATCAAATTATTACATTAGTATAACATGTGTCTCAATAAACACCACATATTTTATATTGTAAAGGATGAAACCACAAAATTAACCTCACACACGTCATGGGCCATGGTCTATTATTGTAGAAAAAATCATATTTTGTTATTTAATGATGAATAATAGTAGACACAAGAACAACTACTAAGAATTGCATCCAAGTTCAACATACAAAATGTGGATGACAATTATTGTTGCAACAATTATCTTCTTCATATAGGTCATAAGTGCAAGTGGTAAATTGGACATAATGTAAAAGTTTAATCACTGATGTCTTTTTGGCAGTTATAACATCAAGTTCATTTATGTAAACCCCTCTCCTTCCAATTTCGTTGCCCTTTGAAAACACCTTTTTGTGCGTTGATTCAATCAAAACAAAAATTGGAAGTTGGGGCACTTTGTTTTTTGCATTATTAAATTGTGTGAAAAGTCGACATATTAACTTTGAATGGTTGTACAACAAGATTCGAAAGTAAAACTTTGAGATAGGATTTTATTTTGTCGATTTTTCTTGTAAAAAAAACCTACAAAACAATGTAGTTTTCATTTGGTTCCACATTTTGAGCAAATCCACCAAATGTTATTGTGATTCAACTATGCTTGTTCATCTTTTGGGAAATTCATAAAACATTTCCTATTGATGATGTTTGAACTTGTTGTAAGAGACATAACCATTTACACAATGAATTTCTTATTTTTTATTATCCTTTTGCTCAAATATCTAATATTTTGACATTTATTGTTGATGGTTACACAATGCAAAAATGAAAGAATTAAAACTTTGTGTTTGTGGGAGGTTTCATTGTAGCATATATTGTTTTGTCAATTTAAGAAAATTAAGAAGACTCAACAAGTGCAAAGTTTGTGTTCAAACATGAAACCAAATGAATGGCTAAAGGAGAATGTGAAAGAAGTAGGTATGCTAAAGGATAATGGGAAAGGGGAAGGGTTGTCGAACAAGCAAAATATCAATCAATGGTGCCCCTATTGTTAATACAAAACAAAATGTTGCACAAAAAGACTCAAGGAAGACAAGGTTGGATGAATTAAAAACAAGGGCTATGAAGTCTCACATGTTACGCTCTAACAAGATTCCAATTCCCCCCATATCCCTAACACCCGAACAACAATATTTTGAAAATAAGTAAGTGGGGTTCAATTCAACATGCAAGGTCCTCGTTGTAAAATTAATGTTTATTTTCATTTTTGTAAGAATATTGGTCCTCTAAGACATCATGTATTGAGTACCCATAAAAATCTCATAGTTCATTATACTATAATGTATGAATTTGGGTTTATATCCAAGCCTAGGGGTTAAATCTATCTATGATCAAACAATTGTTTGAAACAAAAGAGTAATTAACCTACTTTCATTTCTTCAAAGTAATTTTGAGCTCTTCAATTCCTATTAACAATCACTGCTAATAGTCAAATGTGTGTGAACGTATGTTCTCCTTTGAAAATTCAAAAGCTCTACCTAATACAATTATTTAGAGGGAACTTTTTAAAAGAATGAACACAAATAATATACTAAAACCTTGTACATTAGTATGAGGTTCATAAGTTGCAAGGTATAAAACTTATACATAAATGTCAGGGTTTACACATCCTTAAGTTGTTAGAATAAAAGGAACGTGTCAAAAGTTCCAAATTCCTATTAAAAATTCATTGTGTTTTATGCGTCTTTTGCATGGGCCACATATTAACAACATGCAAAATTTAAGTACTAGTTCATTAAGGCAATTCTTCAATACAATTCAAGGGACCAATTCAAATAATTACATTAGTCATGTTTTTTTCAAGTTAATACACCAAGGAACAAGACTATTATGCAAACCCAAGTGATATTTGGACATAACTATTTTAATCCTTGTCCATATACTAACATGGCTAAATATTAAACTTGAAAGTTCAATAATATGACAACAACATTCTCATAAAAGATATGGGGAACTAAACTCCATGGTTTTTCTTTATATGAACTTTTCATATTTTGTTGCATAACCTAACACATTTGTTCTTTTGCATGTATGTGATAGCAAAATTCCAAACCCAAAAAATCCAAAAGTGTTTTTTGATATCAACATAGGGGGCCAAGCTATAGGCAAGATTATTATGGAGTTATATAAGGATAGCACACCCAAGAGTGCAGAAAATTTTCGTGCACTTTACACAGGTGAAAAAGTAACAAAATCAGGAACACAACTCCACTACAAGAACACAAAATTTCATCGGATCATCCCAAAATTCATGTGCCAAGGAGGTGATCTCAATGTTGCAAAAGATAATAGTGATGGAATATCCATCTTTGGTCAATCATTTGAAGACGAAAACTTTATTAGGAAACACTTGGGGTCGGGCATCTTATCAATGGCAAACTCTGGCCCAAACATTAATGGGTCACAATTTTTCTTGTGTTTGGTGGCCACTCCATGGTTGGACAACAAGCATGTTGTGTTTGGGCAAGTGCATGAAGGATATAATGTGTTGAAAGCCATGGAGGCTGTTGGTTCCAAGAGTGGAGATGTCAAAAAATCTGTTATTATTATTGATTGTGGTCAAATTACTTGAAGGGTATAAAAAGAACATTTATTCAATATACATTAAATGTGATATGTGACATAACATGGAGGGAAATATATAGTTGCATGAAGTTAAAGATGAGGGATCTTGAGCGTTAACATATGATTTTCTTCACATCTTGGCCAAAATACCATGTTCTTGAGGTTTTATTTGTTCCATAATATGTGAAATAACATGGAAGGAAGTAGATGCATGGAATTGCACATGAAAGTTTGTTGAAATTCAAGATATGTTCTACTTTGCATGTTGGTTAAAATATCAAACCCAACAAGAAACCCTATCATAATGAATTCAAAAATTTGATATGAATTCATCACAACATATCTACAACCAAAAATTTGTGTGTGTAGATATAAGATTTACATGAAGGTATAATAAATTTAATCAAAAGTTAATAAAAGAATTTTGTTTTCAATTATTCTTTTGCATAAGGATATATATATATATATTCATTTTTAATTAAATAGTAAATTTGGAGCTTATTTTATTTAGAAATCAATGAAGGATACATTTTAACATTTGGATTAATTTATTGCTAGTCCTTGTGAAACCCACATGGTCATCAAGACTCCACTTATCCAATGTCTAATAGGTTACCCATTCCACAAATCATTTTGTTCGAAACATGCATCCATCTATAAGCAGTAGGCTATGTAATGCATGTATTATTGATCATAATCATGATCAATTGATGTAATAAATTAATTATAATATATTTAGGATGTTGTTGGGGGTACCACCTTATTAATATGGAATCAAATCTTGATTCATGCATATGAATTTAAGTGTTGGTTATGTAGAAATGTATGTCTAACTACTACTTCATTTATGTGACTAGGTCAAGTTTCAATATTTACTTTTGCATCAAGTAAAAAAATGTTCATGGTATATCATAATAGCTTCATGATCAATAGTTTTGATTAAATGTGAACTAAATTATGCTAATCAAATCTTTCATTTTTTTTTTGTGAAGTTTAAAATTATGGCACTTCAACCAAATAGTGATATGTTTGAAACTCAAAAATTGGTAGGAGCTTCAAACTACATTGTTTGGCAATTTAGAATTAAAAATATTTTGCAAATGGATTTTTTTTGAAATTGGTTGAGATTGATGCAATTATTTTTGTTAGACCAATCTAGAAGGTAGTCTTGTTATTCAAGTTAATCAAACAATAACATTTGACTCATTTAGGCAAAAAAATGGCATTAGCAATCATCAACTTATTTATAGGTGATTCATTGGTTGTTCACATCATTAATGTGATAGAACCATCAGTTTATTGGAAACTTCTATATAACATAACATGTTCAAGAAAACAACAACACGACAAGGAGAATTCTTTTGAAAAACAAATTAGTTTTCACCTAGAAGAAGACAAATTGATTAGTGACTACCTCAATTAGATACAAGGGCTATATATATATATATATCAATTAACCAACATTAGCATGATAATGGTAGGTGGTGAATTGATCACTCAAATTTTGTCCACATTTTTAGATAGCTGGGAAGTCCTTGCTAGTAGTCTAACATACATAATTCCAATTCTTTATTTTATTGAATTGATAACAATGATGTTTTAAGACAAGTTGCATCGTCAAATTAAAGACACTCACAAAGTCTAGCATGAAGGTCTAAATGTTAATCATTATAACAAATGAAACAATCAATGCTCATAAAAGCCCTATGGGCATTTCCATGGTAATTGTAGCAAAGGCCCAAAGCCAACACAATCCCAATGCAAATTTCTAGCTTGGTAGTTTGATGGAAATCAAAACACTCATCAAGATGGTCACATGGCAAATTAACAAAAAAATTGTGCAAGTAAATTATGTTGAAAAAGTAAGGTGGTTAATGAGGTGGTCAAAATGCATTGGACATAATAATTAAAAATGTAGCATCCAAGACAATCATCAAAGGGTAATTACAAGCTAGAGTGAACCAAAAACAACATGATAGGATTCCATAAAAGTACATTTTTGTAGTGTATTTTATTAATGACAAATGTGACATTGTTGTCCATGACTAAAACACATCTGATTTTGAAACATTGACCTAGGGCCACTATTTTGCTTATGTATATAATAATTTCATGAAAAAATAAAATAAAATCATTATCATGTCAAAACGAACTTTACAGAACTAGTGTTTATTGTGATTTTCAAAAGTCCATTAAACTACAGAAATCATGTTATGAAATTACTTGGAACCTTACATTTATGGTTCATCAAAATTTCATTGAATTTGGAGAAAAATATGAATTAATGTTGGGTCAAAACCTATAACTAAGAACCAAAATGATTACTTTGGAAAAGGATTGCATGTCTTTTTTCCTCAAATGTTTTTCTACATGCAAATGAATTTTTGAATGAAACTTTTTGTAACTTGTTTTTAAAAATATTTACATGTTCCCCAATGCATCATTTTTTTGGGTTAGCCATTATTGAATAAATATGAATGTTTTAAAGGTGTGTAGATTCCTTACAAATTCAATGTGTCATCTTGAAAAATGATCAAAATTTTAAATCATCACCAAAAATTAATTTTTCACATTTTTTAGTTTTATTATACTTTAAGCTATAATTTTTCTTCGTGCATCATGTACATTATAACCCATTTATATGTGGTAAAGGAATCTTGAAGCTTTAAAATTCTAAAGCAAATTTGAAACATTCTTTGAATTTTTGAAATCTTAGAATTCCACATTTTTAAAAGTATGAGTGCTTTTTGAGTGGATTAATATGTTCTTGTCATCTATATTTTTTTCAATGAAAGTCCTTCGATTATATGAGTCCTTTTGATCATCCTTTGCAAAATTGACTCCATTTGATGCAATAGGTGTACATTTTCAAACATCCTAAATTAAAACCAAAACTTAAAATTAGATCAAATGAACTTTTACTCTAAGTTCCTTAACATTCATATGAGGGAAAAACGTCTAACTTGCCATGATTATTATGATTTAAAATGGTAATAAAATAAATAAATGTTTGATTTTGACTGCTTATGTCTAACATCTGACATCTTTTTTGGCTCCTAGTTATGTGTTTTGACCTTATTGTTCATTTCTAGTTTTATAAATGACATCTCGGCATTTGAACTTGAAGGGGTGCAAAATAAATTGCCCTTGTACATGATTTAATGGACACTCTAGTTTGCAATTACCCCAAAACAATTGGTGGGTAAACTCAAACTCTTGTTACAGAAGAACATGTGTTGTTCAACTTTGATGAGTCTATATATATATATATATATATGCATGGAGTTTGAAAAATAATTATATCAATTATGGGATTCTTGTTAATTGAGGTCTATTGATTTTTTTTAACAAAATTTTTTTTAAAAATTCAATAATTTTTTAGTCATTGGTCATGGTGTGAAAAAAAAATCAATTGGGTTATATACCTTCTCAAATAATTCATGTTTAAACTATGTTCATTTAATCACAACTCCAAGTTCAATGGATTTGAACAAACTTTGCATAAATGCCTTGGTCACACCCACCAAAAAATATGATTATAAAATCAAAACATCATAGTACTATTAGTTCATTGAAAATTGAACCTTTAAACTTAGTTTGTGAGGCATTTATCATTAGCAAACAAGTTGAAGAATGAGGCCCATGCCAAAGTTTTCATTGGTCCAACACTTCATTGGAAATCATCCACAATGACATATGTGGTCCTTTGTTTCAATCATCTATCATTGGAACACTTTTCATATTCATTAATGATTTTTTTCATTATGGGTGGGTTCATTTTTAAAAGAGAAAAATGATGTTTTCAACATGTTCCAAGTTTTTCAAATTCATGTTGAAAAACAACTTGGAAGCTCCATTCAATTTCTCTGTAGTGATGGAGGTGGTGAATACACTTTTGAAGCTTTTCACCATTGTTGCAAAAAAATGGCATCCATCAACAATTTACACAACCTAACATATATGTCACTCCAAAATGGTGTGGCATAATGAAAAATCCAAGCTCTTTTGAACATGAGTCACAATCTAATCACTTCTACCCACTTGCTAGGTTTTCTTTGGGATGAGTTTATAAATATTACCAAAATCTTAGTAAATGTTATTCCTTGTTCAAATATATGTTTTACTCCATACCATATTTTGACTAGTGATAAACCTAATGTCAACATGCTACATACATTTTTTATGTTCATGTAAATTTTCAAAAAGAATGTTGGACAATAGATTTATTGTTGGAACTTTTATAAGATATGCTCATCAATCCAAAGGTTTATTTGTTTACATCCCTACCAAACTAGAAAAATAATCATGTTCAAAGATGTCAAATTTAATGATTTTTTTTTCCAAAAATTAGATTCTATAAAATTTTCACTAATATCCATCATATTCAATAAAATTTTCCTTTTTTGGACTTTCTTCAAATCTTGCAACTCCTTTAAACACACCTTTGGATGCTCCACATATTGGTTCAACTATTTTTGTGGCTCCTCCCATGTGCCCTTCAACACATGATTTAAATCCAATAAAAAAAGTCCCACCACTTCATTGCAACGGAAGCATGATGCCCAACTTTTTGATCCAATCAACCTCTTCTCCCATTTGTTCATGTCGATGACTATTGTATTGGTTGAATCAAGCTTCAAGAACCCACATCAGACCAACAAACTATTTCCAGTGATGGTTTGAGAGCAACAATGGATGATGAAAACAAATCCATTTACAAGAATGATGTTTGACAACTTACAAATCTCCCACCTAACCAACATGTCATCATGACAAAATGGATATATTATACTCAAACCAAAACCCATGCAAATGGTACACCAACAAAGTTAAAGGCTTAATTTGTTACCAAAGGTTTTCAACAAATGACATGGTTAGAACTTTGAAGATATTTATGCCCTAATGGTTATGTACCACACTTTAAAAATGTTATCTACCTTTTCATATTACAAAAACTAGCCTTTCTTTCATCTAGATGTTAAAATATATTTTTTTAAATGGACATAATAAATATGTGTATACCTAGCAACCTTAAGCTACATTGTTCAAGACAAGAATATCAAGTTTGCAAGCTTAAGAAGGTCTTTATGGGCCCAAACATACAATCACCTAGAGCATGGTGTACCAACATTGATCATCAAATTTCTACATTAGGGCTTTAGTGGTCAATTGTCAACCTCTATTTTATTCATGCACCTACGGATGGGTAGCCATGTTTTTACACTATGTTGATGACATTTATCTCACTAGGGATCATGCAAATAATAATCTGCTCCATTCAAGCACAACTTCATATTACCTATGACATGGAAGATTTGGGGTTGTTGACCCATTCACTTACATAGGAATACAACCATTGACCTAATGGCTTCAACCTTACTCAATGAAGCTATGTTGCTCAATACCTAATTGAATTTTTTTTGGTAAATTGCAACCTTACATTTCTTTTGATGATAAAATAAAATAACATCTAAGTAAAGATATGGGAAAATATTTAATAGATACCCATCTCTACCAACAAATGGTTGGGAAGTTAATTTTCTCTTGTAATTATGTCTTAACATTGTTTTTATTATTTGCAATGTTAATCAATTTAGTACACAACCTCAAAAGTCATGGATGTTGTAAAACACATCTATATGTGTGCAAGGTACTATTGAAATGGGCTTGTTCTATTGTAGAGGGGAGGAATGTGTTTTGTCTAAGTTTTTGGATGTAGATTGGGTTAAGAAAAAAAGAATCAATAATTCAAGCTACATTTTCTTTATGGACTCAACACCCATCACATGGCGTAATCACAAACAACCGTGTGTTGTAGTTTCATCAATGAAAAGTGAATACATGGTGTTATCAAGTTGTACTAACTAAAAAAGTTGTTTGGGGTGAAAGTATGATCGGGTGGTACCACAAGTAACATCACACCTTAATTTTTCAAGACCCATCAAACTTTGGAAAAATATAGGAAACACATATAGAAAGGTTTTTCGTAATTTTTTTGTTGAATGCATTACTTAGGTTGTACAAATTTTGAAATTTCAACAATCCAATTTGTTTTGGAATTTTGTTGTTCTTATTCATTACATTCACACAAAGTTTTAGAAAAGTAACAATGATTGTGTTCCTTAAACTTTTTGGTTAGGAACATTTTTCAAACAAGGTTTGGGGTTTTTTTTGTGTGGATATAATTTCCTAAGGTATTTCAAATGGTATTTTATTTGATGTTTTTATTGGGTAATATTTTTAAAAGTGTAATTTAGTTATGAATTTCCAAAGTTTAAAAACTTGATTCCTAAAGGGGCCACATGTATAAGGAATACAAATTTGTAACAATTTCCACCTTTTTGTTGTAATGAAAAGTTCAAGTCATATACTTTGGCATGTAATAAATAAACACGAGAAAAAATAAATTATAATTATGAAAACATTTAAAGAAAAGGGCCCAAGAACATTATTTGGCCAATTTTTGTTCCTTGATTGTCCTTTGAGGGTGTTCTTAGTGGGCCCACCCAATCATACTTTCACCCTTTGGTTATAAACGTTGTTGGTGGAATTGAATATTTTCAAAAGAATAGAGCCCACTATCATCTTTTGCAATAATCAAAATGCCATCAACTTGATGAAAATCTTGTTTTCCATGCAAAAATTAAGTGCATATAAGTCCATCATCATTCTATTAAAAAAGAATTATGAATGGTGTTTTGCAAATACTTTGCATATTATGCATGTACCTTTAAAAACTTAAGTTGCTAACATTAGCCATTTGGCCATACATTATTTCACGAGTCTCAAAATGGGCTTGGACTCATATGCATAAATGATTTCAACAACAAAGTCTAGGTTACAAACCACAAACAACCTACCAATGTTTGAGCAATGTCTATAATTTTGATTTCACAAAAAGACTTTTCATGCAACAATTTATAAATTTGGATTTCCTTTCTAGGAGTTATTGTTTTGTTTTCCATGCAACAACCATTAATACTACACCTTGGCAACTTGCCGCATGTTGGGGTGAAAGCACATTACATGGGGGCCAACTTTGGCACTTTCATGACATGTATCAAAAGTATACACCTCCAAAATGTGTTGCATTTAATTTTGGGTTTCATTTTTTGTGTTTGGGGTTTATATTTTCATTTTCACAAAGTTAAAACTATTTAATACTTTTTGAAAAAATAAAATAAAATTAGAGATAAAATAAAATGAATGATAAGTATATTTATGGTACATGTTTGTAATAAAACTTGTTTATTATTTTAAACTACACTTGTTTTCTATTTGAATTAATCAACCAAAAAATGTTTGAAACAAAAATTTAAAAAATGGTCCACCTCACATTTTAACATGGTTTTTATTACTTATCGTAGTTACATGGGAATGGCCAAAAAGCCATTATTTCCATTGCTTTAACAAGTTTAGTTGAATTTGAACCTCCTCTATTTTAGGGAGTGTTTTAGAAGAATATCAAGTGGCTTGAAAGTAGGAGCTTGGCTGATTTGCCCAACTACCTTCCCTAATTTTAAAAGGTAGGTAGGAAAGTTAATGAAGTAGAAAATTTAGGGAACAAATTAGTGGATTAAACTTGCACAGAGGTTCCCATTTTTCTAGGTTGGAATTAGTTACTTAGATCAAGGATACATTGGACTATATTTTGGGGAGGGGAGGAGTGTTTTTCTATGTTTTTTGGTATGGAGATTTAGTTTAACATTTAAGTAACATTTAGTTTTGAAGGACTACAATATACTTAACTACTTTAAAATGTGTGTGATAAATTAGACTTGAATAAAGTTGAAATAGTGGTATTCAACTATTATAACATCTTTCTAATAGCTTTACAATTTATGTGTGTGTGTGTAAATAAAACCTAAATAAGGGCTATAGTAGTGGTAGCAAGTTATTGTAATGCTCCAATTGCTTTGTAAGATGTGATTATGATGAAACATGTGCAAAAATAGGATTATTTCTTGTGTATTATTTTTGCCATTGGAATGTTTATTACCTAGGGTCATATACATGTTATATTTGCTTTGTTAAGTAATGTTTAATCCTAGTAGAAAGGTCTTATACAATCATTATTAAAATAGGTATAATGTTGGAATTAATCGCCAAGGACTAGAATAACAACTTATTGAAGGTGTAAATCCATCATAGTAGTTTAAAATGGAATGTTATTTGTTCCAATAGTTTTTACATATATTAATTAATTATTGTTAGACTTACCCTTGAAGATTTAGGTAGAGTAGTCATATTTTTTCTATTTGTAAATCTAGTGGCTTTGTGATGACTAGAGTATTTTGGCACTTGAGAATCTTGGATAGTAGTTTTGAATTTGATGAAGTTTGTGGTGTTAGAATTTTAAATAGGCAACCTAGCTAAATTGTAATATGTAATTTGACAAGTCATATTTCCTAGTAGGACCAATTTGTTGTCTTTTGCGTAAGTATTATATCTTAATGGGTCTTTGAAAAAAATTAAAATTCCAACAATCTTTTTGTTAGTGGGAAAATTAACCTAAAACTAATAGATTTATATGATATCCTAGTAATTTTTTGTTGTCAGTGGTAGCTGATAGTCATTTATTGTTCCATAATGACCTTGGTAGTAAGACTACTCAATTTAATGGTTTTAGAAGGTGGGGAAGTGGTATTATGTCGCCACCTCACTTGAGTTAACATGATTTTCAATAATTTTGTTGTTATTGTAAATATAGGATTGTAAGCTTTGGGTAAACAACATTATGTTGGGTTGGAATTTGCAACAAGGTAAATGACCTTATGTAGCAATGGAAACATTGTTGCAACCATGTAAGGCAACAAGCGATACAAGATTGTCTTTTGCAAGGATAAGGTTTGAACCTTTACAAACATTATTATCATTAAACCCACATGTGTAGATTTTCTAGTTCATGCATCTTCTACATGTGGTTTTGCAACATCAAAGGTAGCCTGACAAAGGAACAAAATTACCAAGATTGCCACCTAGGCTTAATCATTTCCTCCCCCTAGCAATTAAAATCTTTAGTTATTACACAAGCAAATCAATGATTTCTTACAACTTTTTGCCAACAATGTGTGGGGAATGAAAGGCCTTTGAAGGTCCCCTACTCTTGGTTTTAACCATTTACTTTAAACAAAGGGTTTCAAGCCAACTTAAGATTGTCGAGGCTTGTAACTTTTGGATTCTATTTTATATAGAAAGTTAATTCATGTGAAAATCCCATATTTGATCACAATTGCATAGTCCATTATGACTTGCAATTAGTTTACCCACTACTACTTTGGCTCAAATAATTTGTGTAGTGAAGCGTTAATGATTGGTGAACCCAACAAAAGAATAACTAGTTTTGTATGTTTCATATTAATATACATATGATCCATATATACACATTTCAACATGATCATCAATGTTGTTGATTAATAAAAATCATGTACCAATACAAGCAATGTAGTATATGATGTAGTATACTCATCAGTGATGCAAGGAATGGCTACATTACTACATCTATACCTATGATCATTTGATTGTCAACTGTGATGGTAAACCAAACAACATATCAAAATTAAGAGGTGGAGGAAGCAATCCACCAAAAATTTCCACCACATAATTTTGGATTTTAATCAAATTGACAACTAAGTTGGCTATTGGGGATGGGGGCCATTTTTCCACCATGGTATCCACTTAAACCTAAACCACTAGACTTAGTTAGACCAATTAGGCCTCATATGCAAAAGCGATTGCCATTTCCAACATATGTCAAGGATACCAATCATGATGTTCTATGTGTTCAATAAACTAATTAATGTTAATGATGAAACAATTAATGAGGATATCATCATTTTTTTGGCTTTAATTTTTTTTAAATCTTTAAATGATGAAAGAATTTTGAACAAGATCATCATAATTACACATTTGCAAAATTGGAGCAAGTTTTTTGTAAATGTTACAAAACAAATAAATGATGAAAAAATTTACACATAAAGATGAGGAACATCAAACAAGATTATGAATGAGTGGAAGTCTACTATGAAAGGATTTTGAAGTTGGCAAATTGTTTACATATCAAGTCATATATGCCTACTAAATGACAATTTTTAGAACTTGTCTTCATCCTTATGTTTGCTTATTTATAATGAGGTTGGTTATTAAGGTTGCACATAATTTGGGGTGTAAAGGTGCAAGTGCAAGGTTTAAGGGTATGGGTGCAAGGGTGTGAAGCTTGCTTTGCACCCCAAAATTATCCCAATTTTGAGGCATAATTATAACAATTTGAACTTGATGCGGCCCCACATTTATGACACCCATGTTGATGAAGTGATGACATGGTGCTTACATGGTGCTTATGTGGCACCGACATATTGTTCAATAATGCATTGGGAATGTGTGTTCCCACTTGGGAACCCATGTCCTTTCATGGGAACACTCATCATTCCCACATGAGAACATGGATTGGATGTCTCCCATGGATCACCTACCAAATGCAACTTCTTATGTATATGTAATGTATTTGTTTGATTTCAAAGTTCTATTATTGATTTAGTGGTAGCATTAGAGGATTGGCCAAAAGATTTATGATCAATTGAATTTTGCTTAAGAAATAAATCAAGCATAAAAATGGAGTTGTAAATCCTAATATTATAACATTCTTTTAACTTTAGATTCTATTCTTACACATATTCAGTTTTAGTCGTGAAATTTGTGTTAAGATTTTACACATATTCTAGAATGTTGTTCAACAACACTTTCGTATAGCAAAGGTGTATGCATAGTTTTGAACATGTCATAATTCTTCAATAGTTTTACTTCTCATATTGATAGAAGGAGAAAACAACAGATTATGGAAAAGTACATGGAAAAAAAAAACATAGTTCAGTAACTCTACGTTCCTCATCAAAAACTACTTTCTAAACTCTAAAACAAAACTCATGTACTCTCTACTTTGTATGTCCCAAAAACACAATTAGAATTCAATCCCAAAACACTTTAAAAAAATCCTCATTTATCCTTCAATTCTCTTGCTTTAAACTAGTTTGAATTCCACCTCAACAATCCTAGTCTCACCTACTTGTCCTCCATTACTATGCACTTTGTTTCTACTAAATCTCCTCAATCCAGCATGTCCTAGAATAGACATCACACACCTACTCACTATCCTCATGCATCCTAATCTATTTGATTACTATAGTACAATCTTACCCTTAACATGGAAATTATTGAAGGCTTTTGCATGGATGTGGTTTTAGAATGTGATGGAATGGTCAAGTGATTCGCACAATTCCTTTTAAGGAGATGTGTGAAGTGGTAGTAGGAGCAGCATCTTAATGTATGGTGAAACTAAACTAATTAAACGTATAGTATCTTGGAAAACTTACCTTAAAATTCAATCTCAAGGTAATTTGCCCAACTAATGGCATCCAAGATTGGCCAAAAGATTCACATGTTTGTATTGTTCTTTTCAATAATGAATTCAACCATCAATAATGGAATTTTGTTTTTAAAATTACAAGGATGTAGGTTTAAAGCATGGTGGAATGGTCAACTGAGTCACACACAATTCCTTTCATCTCAATGTACATGCAAGTCACAATTTAGTAAAATGTCTATTTTTTGGAAATCTTGCCATGAAAATCAAATTCAATGTCATTTGCCTAATTGATGATATGAACATGAATGTCAATCTTGAGTTGTGACAAAAATCAAGTGAGATGTTACATTAAGAACCTTGATAATGTACATAATATTATAAATTTATATCTTGGCTTGTTGTGCTTTTGCATCAAGTGTGATCCATCATGATCCATTCAAATGCCTTACATGAACACTACCTATTTGCATATTCATCTAACAATGCCTACCTACCTCATTGATATACTTACTCAATCATATGCTAATAACACATGTAGCAAGTTGGATTGTATTGTTTAATGTTGTGAATCCCACCAACAATTTTTTGGGAGGACTAGGATCATTGGTCAACATCTTGACTATTTTTGTGATTGATAATGTGGCTTGGTGTATGCAATATGTACCATTATATAGTTTAGGCAAGTCTTGTAAACCTAATAGAGGTGCTTGCAAAGAGAAAATGTGTGATATTGTTTACTCAATTCCACCAACTTCCAATATTTTAAACAAATGCAACTTGGTTCTTGACAAATAAAAACCACATAATGACCTCCTTTCATTTGGGTGAAAGCACATTACATGCAGGCCAACTTGGGCAAATATTTCATGACATGTGCATAAAGTATACACCTACAAAATGTGTTGCATTTAATTTTAGGTTTCATTTTTAGTGTTTAGGCTTGATATTTTGATTTCACAAAGTTAATGTTACATAATATTATTTGAAAAAAAGAAAGAAAATTTTAAAAGTAAATTCAAGGAATAATGGGTATATTTATGGTATATGCAATATAACAAAGTTTGTTTTTGTTCTTAGATTGCATTATGTAATCTTGATTTGAATTAGTCAACCAAAAATTGTTTGAAATGAAATCTTAAAAATGGACCACCTCACATATCTTATCATCTTCCTTCCATTTGAAAGTGATTTTTTGTCAATATGTTAATTTACCACGTACTTATGGTCATTGCCTTTAAAAACATTCATTTGTGAATATGATAATTATCAAATTATTCACATGGCTCAAAAAAATTTCAATCATATAAAATTATAATTTTTAGTGGATATTATAAATTTAAAAAATATTAAAAATCATTTCAATCATTTTTTAGTATATTTTCTTTTTTTTAGTACATTAAAAACGTAAATATTTTTTACACAAATATATTTTAACATCACATTATATGAAATAAAAAGGTTGTTTCTTTAGCATTTAACTTATTTGGGTTTTGACCTACCATAATATGCAAAAACATTGTGAAAATCCTTCAAAATAATTATGACATGGTTGAAGTTCAAACATGGGACCCCTAAAAAAAAATACAATGTGACAACAATCTTGCCCCCCCTACCCCCCAAATAGTGTGTTTTCATGAACATTTGCACATGGTAAGTTTTCCCAACATAGGGGTCTTCTAATTCATCAAAAGTTAGCACTGTGACATTCAATGATTGTGCACTACGTTGTCATTTATTATTTTCATTATTCTTTGGATGTCATCTAACCTTAATTCTTTCACATTGCTTTATATGCTCCCCCAAGGCGAGAGTCTTCTTGGGTTTCATGCCCATTCATTGTTAAAAATTATGTGGGTGTCGAATTTGTGGTAAGTAAGTCAAAACCCACACAAATGAGATCCTTGACTTTTGATTGAGTAAGGAATATTCCTAGTTCAACTAGCCATAGCTTTGGATGAACATGTTTAAGGTGTTGCACATCTTTAAATACACATGATTTGAAACAATGTTTGACCTTGTTTGGGTAGAAGAAAACCAATTTCTTCCATGGATGAACCAATGTATGGTCTTATAAAGGGCATTAAAACATGGGATTAGGCAATCCCATGGGAAATCACAATTCCATATATGAGCCTTATAATGCCCATTTAAATTGACTTGTTCAGCAAAACAAGTATATTTCAATTCATCCACCAACCATTGAATATTGTACAAAAAACCTTCTATATTTAATTCCATGACTAAATGTTTGTGTTGGTATACAAATGTAACAACAACCATCAATGATGTTGGTATGTTAATCTTAGCTAATCTAGTTGGTTCAATAGTGGTTCAAGGACATTGCATGAAAGATAGGCTAAAAACAATAAGGTTTGTGGATTAATGATTAAACATTTGACCCTACATCTTTGGTAGCTACAATGTGCTTAGTGGATTCACTCACAAACTTCCAAGCTTGTAAAGATGGGCTAGTAGAAGTGAAATTTAAATTTTTGCAAAATATTTCACACTATTATAACAACATATTTGCATTTCACATGCATATGTTCATTATTTTTGTCTTAAGTCTCAATAAACTTAACACTACCATTCATTGCAATTTGATCCTATTGCTACAGCTTTGACACAAATTCAATCTGACCCTACTAATTTTCCTGAATTACATGTTCTTCAAGTTACATTTTTCCCCTATTTTTGTGGCTATAGATGCATATTTCTGATAATTAATTTTGTGCAAAACAAAATTTTCTTGTTCTAAAGTTTGTTCATCAGCCTCCTTCTTAGGGCTATCCTTTCCTCCTCTGAGGTTTCTTAGCTCCTTTACTACTCTTCTATTTGATGGTCCTGCCCCATTTTTATTCCCTCTTTCTTCTTCCTCATTTGAAGTCTTTGGTTTTGGAGACAAAACAAAAGGTTCATACTCAAATGATGGCATAACTTTTTCCATCTGAAAAATCTTGTGTGTATGTAGAGCCTTTCATTCCTTTCACACTTTTTGTAGACCTTACCAATATCCTTCTGAACAATGTCCTGAACTACATCCCACCACAAGTCTGCATCTTTTTCTTCCATTGATAGTGCCTTGAACTTTACCTGAAGCAAAATATTTTGCTTCTTGAATTCACTATTTTCTCCAAAAACAATATCATAATTGAAGGGTTTTTTCTTTTGAATCTCCTCGAGAAGTTTGTTTAACTTTTCATTAAAGGCCATCTTCTACAAATTTTTGTCCACATGTGCATGCCTCTAATCAACTTGCCTTTGTATCTCATTCTTAACTTGATATGCATTGGCATTGTCCACTCTGAACTTGTCCACCTCCTTCTACTGCTTCAAGACAATTTCCTCCATGTTCTTGTAGTCTTTTTGAAGTTTGTTGTGCTCTATACTTAGAGTATCCTTCTTTGTTTTTAAACCCTAGTAATTGGCATATGTTTCCTTTGAAGTTGTTTACAAGGAATCCTTTTTTATTTTGATGTTCTCCAAATCCTTGTTCTATTTGTACATGTTATTGATGTTTTGTCTGACTACTTGGAGTTCAACCAATACCTAACTATTCTCATTGTTCCTATCCTACAACTTTATTTTGAGCTTCTATTCCTTCTCCAAAACTCCCTGCAGATTTTGAACAAATCTATCCTTCTCCTTTATAATTTGTTTGTTATTGATCTCCAAATTAGAAAGTTTAAGCAAAATATTTGTCATCTGTACACTTTATTTTGTTGTTTGTTGAAACATAGTAGTAGTTTTTTTGTGCTCATCCAATTCTAGTTCTATCCCTTGCACAAACCTTAGTGTATGAAACCTAGGAGTATGATCCCTAGAACTTGTACTTGATAAACCTAGACTCTTGTGTGTAATCTAGACTTCTCCAAATACATTCATGCTTGTTGTAGAAATTGGTTTTGAAGGCAACATACCTTCATTATTCTATGGTGATGGAACAAATTGTTGTACTTTTAGTGGATCCTAGTCAAAATCTTGTATTTGCTCTTCAATTAGCTACTGATATTGAGACTCTGGTTCCTTCTTAGGCCATCTCTAATATTCCTACCCATCTGACCTCTGTTCCTGCTTGGGAGAAATGGGTAGTCTAGGATTAGATTTAATAGATTTGCATTTCTTTTTCTGTTTTTGATCTTGCTGTTGTTGCTTCTTCAACAATTATGTTGTTTGTTGTGGATCAATATTGCCTCTCATTGCAATATCCTCCTATCTTCTCTACCTCTTTTATAGAGTTTCTCTCTCCTCATCATCATTAGATTTAGACATTAGAATTGCTCTTCTGGTTGTCCTAGTTTTTAGTTGTTTCTCCTTTTTAGGAAAGATGTGTGTAGGGTTCAAAGGTCTTTTTTTTTAATGAACCTCTCCCTCATATTGTCTCTTTTTATTTTGTCCTTTCGAGGCTGGTCTGCTTGTTTCTTCTTCTCTTTCTAATGGAAACCACTTTTAAAACAAAACTTCTAGGACTATGGCATAACGGCATACATCCTTTTTTTGGTTCTCTTTTGGTTGTTCCCTTAATCATATTTTTTTGACACTTCTCCCATCTAATCAATTCCTTGACCAATTAAGAATACATGATTGTAGCCCAATGAATAGACTCTCCATGATTTGCTCTAAAGATCATCATAGAAGAGTTATTGTTAAAACTTATCCTTTTGGTAAATAATTGGTAGAATGGCAGCAATTCTATTAGCATACTTTGACTTCATTTTTTTTACAACCCACCTTTCATTGGTGTTGTAAGTGTTAGGGACTCTATCTGCTATATTTGCCAATGCTACTTTGGCATTAGACATTTTTGCTTGGTTTATTTATGTCCCTCATGTATGGCAAATTTTACAAACTTCTGCCAAGACATGTTTATCTATTGCTCTTTGATCATCCCCTAACATAGCCTTGATTTTGTTATGTTCAAGATCCAACTTGCAATTGTTCAAAAATTCAACCAGAATGTTGTGGTGAGGTGTTTTCCACTCAATTTCAAATAGGCCTACTAATCTAGCTTTGTTTGCCCTGGCTCCTTCCTCTCCAAAGCTTGTCCAAAGAAAAATGTTCTTCAAATTGTTATTGTAACTATGCTCTGTTGGAGTAAAGACATACCTAATCTTATCATCCTGATAAGTATGCACTTTCTTCCCGTGCAAATTTGTAGCCATTGCTTGCCAACTTGTTCTTTTCGTGCGTTTCTTATTGGGAATATGAACTTTCTCTGGAATTTGCTCCTAAATATACTTTTTTGATGTAATGGTGATTGTTGTTGTTGTTGTAAATTGTCCTTTTGTTTATCTTCCTCAGAATCTGAAATAAAACTAGGACCAACTTATTCATTAGGACTTGCTTGTGTTTTGGGGTTTTTGAAGTTATATCTCCTCGATGTTTCTTTACAATCTTTTTTTTTTTGTTTATTACTTCAAAATCTCTTTCAAATTTGGATGTTGGAGAGGATTTTTGAAAAATAAATAAATAAACTGGAAAAAGAAAAGGTTCACCTTTTTTGGAAACCTAGATTGTAAAGGCAAAATGTTTGTAAATTTTTGCTACTATTTTAATGTTTCTTACTCCTCTTTCAACTTTTGCAATTTTTTTATAGACTATCTTTGTAATTTCTCCATAAGACTTTCTTCATCACTCATTTTGGAGACAAAAAACGATTGTACAAATTCCCTATGGCCTATGCTAAGTCATTAGATCAACAAAATCTTGTTCTAACATTAATGACTAGTCTACCCCATAATCTAATAATTGTGAAATTGTATAACCATGGTATGGGTATTTGTTCATAACCTGCTAACTTATCATATTTACTAGGAATTTTTCTAATATTATTGTTTGATTAGTCCCAATGGTCTATGTTTGTTTTTGATCTTTTGAATTTTCATCAGATATTTTTTCCATGTGGTCTTTATTTTTGGACTGTAAAGACTTTTGATCCTCTGAACTCTCAATCCCCTTCAACGTCTGATCCACATATGTGTATGGTTTCAACTTATTAACATTGACCAATACTAGGTTTGGTTCAAAATTGTTAATAGAAATAAGAAAAACAATATTATTGGGTAAACAATATTATACCCTGAATGGACCAAACCATCTTTTCTTGAATTTGCATAGATGTGTTGTTTTTCCTTTGGGGAACATAAGACATAATTTCCAAATTGAAACTTCTTCTTAGTATTTTTTAGTTGACTCCACAAAAATTTGCTCTACTAGTTGGTTCCCACATCGTTCTAAGCTTCCGATCTATTCTCTTGTAACTTTTCCAATTATGTAATTCTAGTTATTAACACTCTGGTTGGTTTTACATCTCTTTGGTCCCCACTAATAGTCAATAGAACATATTTTGTTAGCATTAGAGGATGCAAACCATACACTAACTAACATGGTGCATAATGTGTTGCCACCTTGTAAATAGTCTTATGTGAAAACAAAATTGTAGACATATGTTCATCCCACTTGTTCTTTTCTCATTAACTAACTTGGTCAATAGTCTATGAATGACTTTATTAGTAGATTTTGCTTGTCCATTTCCTTGTGGATAATATGTAGTAGAATTAACATGTTTTAACAAAATCTATTTTGTTAAATGTTTTATTGTGTCATTGATGAAATGTATTCCCTGATTTGTAACTATGGTCAATGGATATCCAAATTTGGTAAGAATATGTTCATATAGAAATTTGGCTTTAATTAATACAATATTAATTTTAAGTGCCTTTGCCTCTACCCACTTGGTTGCATAATTTGTAGCTACCAAAATGTATTTTTTTCTTGTTAGTCTTCTTGTTGGTTTAATTGGACCTATAAAATCTAGACCCCACTTCATAAAAGATTCCTTTGGAAATGTTGGTACCAACTTGGCCAAACTTTTTGTTTTGAATCCTTTAATTTTTTGATAATTATCACAACTTTTGCAAAACTCACGAGTATCCTTGAATAAAGTTGGCCACCAATATCTTGCATCCAAAATTTTCTTTGCAATAATATCCATAACAAAATGTCTTCCAGCCACTTTTTCATGTAACTCCTTTAGAATAATATATGCTTTTGAAGTGGTCAAACATATATGCATTCTATTGTCTTGTCCCACTTTGTACATAATTCTTTCTTTCAAAATGAAAGGTTCTGCCTTTTTGGTTAACTTTTGTTTCTAAGCTAGGTTCAAAGTTTCTAGCATTTAACCTGTTTTCAAATAGGTTTTTACTTCTTACATATGTATAGGTTCTACAAAAAATAATGATGCATCCACAATGGTTTTGAACTATCTAGCAATCTAAATAAAGCATCACAACTACATGTGTTCTACTAGGTTTGTAAACTACTGTGAATTCATACTCCAAGAATAACAACCATCTTGCTATCCTTTTTGACACCTATGGTTTGTTGACCAAGTACACCAAAGCCATATGGTCTACATAAAAAAAAAAATTTCCCAATAAAAAAAGTCTGAACTTATGCAAAGAATAAACCATTACTAAGGCTTCTCTTTCTATAACAGTGTAATTTTGTTATGCCTTATTAAGTTATCTAGAAGCATATACTATAGGCTGATCATACTTACCAATTAGGTTTTGTGCCAACAATGATGCATATGTGTGCACATGAAATTTTAATCACAAATTTGGAGGTATTAGAATTGGTGTTTCCATGTATTTCTATTTGATTTGATCCCAAGCTTCTTAACATTATGTGATCCAAATAAAAGGTTTTGTTTTCCTCATCAACTTTGTCGCGACCCTAACCTAGGTAGAAAACTAGTAGAAAATGGCCATTTTACAACTGGTCCATGCGACTAAGTTTTAGTTGCAAGCGACATTTGCAACTAAAATCTTAATAGTCACGTTGGACAAGTCGCATAGGACACCAGTCGCA
>Ga0116231_10004293_pt1 | contig 28955 bp, 26 predicted proteins | sample S1TSphgellanicum_2_FD_89695 | JGI IMG/M metagenome (GOLD analysis project Ga0116231, IMG submission 89695) | Host-associated microbial communities from peat moss isolated from Minnesota, USA - S1T2_Fd - Sphagnum magellanicum MG | ecosystem: Host-associated > Plants > Peat moss > Unclassified...
ATATCTAGGGGGCATCGCGGCACCAATCCGCGCAAATTTCCCTAAAGAAAGTCCCGACATGAAAAATCTTCTCTGCGCCTTGGCGATCACGCTCGCCACCACCGCCGCCGCCCAGGCCGCAACACACAGCCAAAACCCGCTCAACTTCCTCACGCAGGCGCCAACCGCCCAGCAGCAGCACACGATCAACCAGGCGCTCGGGGTCTATTAAGTAAAAAGCAAGCGGTCGCTTTTTAAAAAAAGCGACGCCAAAAACTTTTATGACTTTGGGGCGGTGCCCGTAAAACCAGCACCGCCCCAAAGAAATCAAAAGTTTTTTGCTGCTTTTTTTCAAAAAAGCAGCGCTTGCTTAGCTTCACTCCGCACTCGGCAGCAACCCCATCGCCTGCCGCTCGAACAGCCGGCGGTACACGCCGTCAGCCAGTCCGAGCAGCGCGTTATGGCTGCCATCCTCGATGATCTGCCCGTGCTCGAACACCAGAATGCGGTCGAGCGAGCGAACGGTGGAGAGCCGGTGCGCGATCACGATCACCGTGCGCCCCGTCATCAGCCGTTCCATCGCCTCCTGGATCAGCGCCTCTGATTCTGAATCGAGGCTGGCGGTTGCCTCATCCAAGATCAATATCGGCGCGTCCGCCAGGAAGGCCCGCGCGATCGCCACGCGCTGGCGCTCACCGCCGGAGAGTTTCACGCCGCGCTCACCCACCAACGTCGCATAGCCCTTCGGCAAGCGGCCGATGAACTCATGCGCGTTGGCGAGCCACGCCGCCTGCTCAATCTCCCGCATGGTGGCGTTTGGCCGGCCATAGGCGATGTTCTCGGCGAGCGAGCGGTGGAACAGGATCGGCTCCTGCGCGACGATCGCGATCTGCGCGCGCAGCGAATTCTGCTGCGCGTCACGGATGTTCTGTCCGTCGATCAGGATCTGCCCGCCGGTGACATCATGTAAACGCTGCACGAGCTTGACGAATGTTGTCTTGCCCGAGCCTGAATGGCCCACCAGGCCGACACGCTCGCCGCCGCGGATCGTCAGATTGAAATCCTTGAACAAAGGCTGCACATGCGGCCCGTAGCGGAACTCAACCTGGTGGAACACAACCTCACCGGCGGTGATCGCGATCGGCCGCGCGCCCTTGCGGTCCTCCACGCCAAGGCCCTGCGCGTGTAGCCCCACCAGCTCCTCCATCTCGTTCACCGCGCGCTGCAAATTGGCAATATGGTAGCCCACATCACGCAAATAGCCGAGCACGATGAAATAGGCGGTCAGCACCGTCGCCACATTGCCGGGTGAGGCGCGGCCGGTCCACCACAGCCACACCGCCAAACCGGTGACCGATGTGCGCAGCACCAGCAGCGCCGCACCCTGGATGGTGCCAGAGGCGGTGCCACGCACCCAGGTCCGCCGGGTGCGGCTGCTCCATTTGGCTAACACGGCGCGCAGAATATCATCCTCGCGGTGTTCGGCGCCAAACGCCTTCACCACCGCGTTGCATGATATCGCATCCGCCAGCGCGCCACCCACCCGCGTATCCCATTTATTGGAAAGCTGCGAAGCGGGCGCCACCCAACGCACGGAGAGTGTGGCCGCGAGCAGGACATAGAGTGTCGATCCCACCGCCAGCAGCAGCCCCATCACCGGCCATTGCAGCCCCAGCACAATCGCCGAGCCCGCCAGTACCGATAACGCCGGCAACAGTGCCACCAACAGCGTGTCATTCAGCATATCAATCGCCCACATGCCGCGCGTGATTTTACGCTGCACGGAACCCGCGAAGGTATTGGCGTGCCATTCGGATGAGAAACGCTGCACGCGGTAGAACGCGGCGCGCGCCACCTCCGCCATATTCAGCAGCGTGAGCCGCACGATCGCGCGGAACACCACATAGCGCAGCACGGCTTGCGTGGCACCCAGCCCCGCCATGAAGCCGAGTGCCACCAGCGCGCCGTGCAAAGCCGGCCCGCGCGCGCCCGCCGCATCCGACACCGCGGTGACAAGATTACCGGCGTAGAGCGGCAAAAACACGTCGGTCAGGGTTGCCGCCACCATCGCACCGGCGGTCAGCGCCACCAGCCAGCCATGCGCCGCCCAGCGGCGGAACAGGAAGCCCAGAACCGCACCCATCACGGGCGCGCTGTTTTTATTCAATGCAGACATTTTGTGTATCCGGACCCAAAATCTGGGCCGGCCTTTCACGCGGGAGAATTTTTGAAGGAGAAGAAGACGGCGGCGGAAAAAGCTAAGCTTTGATTCCAGCAAAAACCGCGGTCGAGAACATCCCGGCAGGGCGATACGCGACAATATCCATACGACCCTCCTTCAAAATCCGGGATGACTGATGGTGCGTGATAACAAGGCGGCAACAAGCTGTCCAGCAAAAAAGTAAGCGGCGCTTTTTGAAAAAAGCGCGCAAAAACTTTTGATTTCTTATGGATTGCTCGTGAAAACTCCCCACCCCCAGGACAAAAGTTTTTTTGGTTCTTTTTTTACAAAAAAAGAACCGCTTTGTTCCACTTGCCTGCCAAAAATTGCCACAAAACTGTCATCCCAACCCACTCCCCGTTAACATCCTGTCACGCTAGGAAGCGGCCATGCGGTTTTTCGTCTTTGCCCTTTTCATGTTCGGCGCCGGCCCGGCTGCCGCGCATACGTTGATTTGCGGCGGCACTGTCTCGCCCACCCTCGCCTACCCCAACGCCGCCGGCGCCTGGGGCGGGCAGGAGGTTGACCTCTGCCACCAATTCGCCGAGCGCCTGGGCGATAAATTCACCTTCACGCCCATTTTGCAGGATACCGACGCGCCGCCGCCCAGCGCCCTGCCCACCGTGCTGTTCCTCCCGCAAGGGGACATCCCCGCCGGCTACACCCCGGGCCCGGTCATCGCCAATGACGAGCAGGCCATTATGGTGCCCTATGGCTCTCCTGCCCGCAGCGCCAAGGATCTGGCCGACGCGGAAATCTGCGTCGAGCCCGGCAGCCCGGAGGATTTCAACCTCACCGCCTATTTTGCGGCCCACCATATCCCACTGCACGAATTCGTCTTCCAGGAAACCGACGAGCTGCACGACGCCTATGTCGCCGGCCGTTGCGATGCCATCACCGCGCGCAAATCCATCCTGATCGGCCTGCGCGCCAACGAGGATGGCGACCGCCAGGGCGACATAATCCTGCCCGATAATCTGGGGGACAACCCCATCCGCGCCGCCATCCCCGCCGGCCAGCCGCGCTGGGCCGCCATTGTTGATAAAATCATCGAGGATAACCGACATGCATCTTAAACTCTGGGCCCGCCGTACGACCGCCTTGGCCGCCGCCATCTCCATGTTCCAGGCGCCGCTCGCCTTCGCCGGCACCATCACCCCGCAGCCCGGCGGCCCCGCCATCGCGCGCGCCATGATGGTGCATAACGAGCCGACACTCTCAGAGGCTCAGGAGCTCGCTCTGCTGCGCAAGCACGTCAAATACGTCTTCGTGCTGTTCCAGGAGAATCGCTCCTACGATTCCTATTTCGGCACCTTTCCCGGCGCCAACGGCCTGTTCAGCCAGCCCGCCGCCGATACCCCGGGCTTCGTCCAGCCGATCGAGAATACCGACGGCACGATGGGCACCATCTCCCCCTTCCGCATCGGCCCCGCGCAATACGCCGCCGACACGGATGACGTGGACCACGCCCATGTGAACATGGACGAAAAGATGGACGTGGTGAACGGCGCCGGCAAAATGGACCACTTTGCCCTCATTGAAGAACAAAAATACATCAGGCCGGGTGCCAAACTCCCCTCGTTGATGGCCAAGCAATTCGGCGAGCTGGATATGGCCTATGAGGATTGCGACACCATTCCCTATCTCTGGGAATACGCCTCCCACTTCATCCTGTTCGACAATTTCTTCCAGCACACCATCGGGCCCTCCACCCCCAACGCCATCGCGATGATCGCGGGGGAAACCGGTGAGACCCAATGGGTGAAACACCCGAACGAGGCGCTGGGCGCCAAAGGCCTGCCAAAGGGCGTGGGCGAGCCGCTAGTGAGCGATAACGACCCGCTCTGGGGCGCCGGCGGGGCGGCGGACATGAGCGGCCAGCCGCAAAACCCGCGCGACTCCAAAAAAGCCCCAGTAATCCCGGCGCTGAACCAAACCTATGCCAGCCTGGCCCTGACCATGAACGGCGACGCCATTAAATCCGTCACCGCGGCCGACCGCGCCCCGGACACCGACCTCGCGGACGTGCAGCAGGACATCCCCGCGATTGCCGCCTCCAAAGCCGCCGAGCTTCCCTGGGGCTGGTATGAGGAAGGCTACGACGCCGAGCCCACCGATAAAAACGGCGTCGAACACACCAGCTATATTGGCCACCATAACGGCCCGCAATATTTCGGCTACGTCGCCAACAACCCGCAAATGACCGCGCATCTGCACGGCCTCAACGACTTCTTCCAGGACATCGCGGCCGATAAACTCTCGCCCACCGGCGGCGTGTACTATGTGCGCGGCGGCTTCCAGAACATCGCCGGTCTCAAACCCGCCGACCCGGACAAAGCCGTACAGCATAATTTTGAGGGCGATGACGACCACCCCGGCTATTCGGACGCAGCGCTCTCCGAGGCGCTGGTGGCGCGCGAGGTCAACGCCATCGCGCACTCCAAATACTGGCCAAATTCCGTCATCATCATCACCTATGATGAGTCAGAAGGCGATTACGACCACGTCTCCCCGACCTTTGTGGAGTACGACCCGCAAGGCCTGCCACTCTCCCGCGGCCCGCGCATCCCGCTCATCATCATCTCGCCCTACGCGCGCGCCCATGTGGTAAGCCATGAGAGCGGCGACCATGCCAGCGTGATCAAACTGATCGACATGCTCTACAACCTGCCCCGCCTGGCCGATCTGCCGGACGAGATTCAGGCGCGCGTGGCGGGGCTGAAAATGTTCCAGCAGGCCTATCTCGGCCCGGCGGATGACAACACGCCCGGCGTGGGCGATCTGCTCTCCGCATTCGACCCTGCCCGGCTGGAAGGCAAAGCCCGCCTGCTGCCCGCCAGCTACGCCACCATCCCCGATATCAACGCCATGCCGCCGGATAATAACCAGGGCTGCAAAGTTATCGGCGTGGTGCCGACCGATATCGCCCAGGGCATCCAAAACCACATCCCGGCGGACTTCAATCCGCGGCCGAAGACGGATCCGACCGCTGTGGCGCAATAGTAAGACGCAAGCGGTCGCTTTTTTAAAAAAAAGCTCCGCAAAAAACTTTTGATTCCCTTGGGGCGAAGCCGATGGCGCGGCTATAGCCCCAGGACAAAAGTTTTTTGGTTCTTTTTTCAAAAAAGAACCGCTTTAATAACTCGTCCAATTGCACAAATGGCGTTCCGCGGCACGGTGCGGCCAGATCTGTAACCGTCCGAAGATTTTATGTTGAATTTTAACCTGTTATATAACGGGGATCGGCATTATGAATTCCAGGGATAGCTCGCTGATTCTGCGTATTTCTGTGCTCTTTGCCTTTGCAGTTTGCTGTCACTCTGTCTCTCTCGCAGCGGAAGACAGGCCATTTTTGTCGCCGCTAGCCGCCCAGCAAGATAATTCGGCAGCGTTCGTGATCTACCAAAATATTCCGCTTGACGCCAAGGAATGCGGGATCATCGGTACTCTACAAATCCTCCAGGATAAACGCGTAACGCCTGAGTATCGTCAAACATGGGGCAACTCAGCCTATCCAATGATCGCGCTTGGACCAGATAACGGGTTCGTCAAAAGTATCGAGCACCATCCGTTAAATAACGGGCGCATCCGGCTCATTGGCCAAAACGGTCATGTCATCGCGGAAGACTCATTTACTGAGCCTTTGGCTAAGATTGCAACCGCCTATCTATATGGCTCAAATTTTCCAACCTATCTGGTGACCGTAGATTACGGTACCGGCATCGGGTCCTATTCCGGACCAGCAACCACGCTTATAGAAGTCCGCAGTGGGCGGCTGATTGATATCCCTATATTTTTGGTATCCTCCTTGAAAAATGCATGGAGGATTGTCCCAGATGCGCGCGGTGCAGGCAAGGAGATCGAAACAGTAAGCTGCCATCCGAATTTCAAAAACCCAAACTGGTCAAAAACCGAGGAATTCATGGTGGATTATTCCACTTACAGTTTTGTGCGCGGAACATGGCATGAAAAATCAAACGAAAAAATCGGCTTTTGGGAGTCCGATGATGGATGGCCGCCATCCTCATCGTTTCCCTGACAGGTCTTGATAAGCACATCCCCAAACGCGCCGAGCACCAATTTTGGGACGTTTACAACAGGGCCCTTTCTATCATAGACTAAGTTCACCGGACTAAGTCATAGGATCACCCCATGCAGACCTACAACATCCACGAGGCTAAAACCCAGCTTTCCCGGCTGGTCGAACAGGCGGCAAAGGGCGAGCCCTTCGTCATCGCGAAAGCTGGCAAACCGCTCGTGAAGGTTATGGCTCTCAACGCGCCCGAGCCCGCTCAAATCCGGCGCTTCGGCTTCATGGCTGGCCAAATCAAGGCGCCAAATGATTTCAACACCATGGGTGCCGGCGAAATCCTGGCGTTATTCGAGGGTGAGGGGTGAAGCTGCTGCTAGACACGCATCTTCTTATCTGGGCTGCAGAGGGCACGGAGAACCTTTCCCCCAGCGCCCGGGTCGTTATGGAGGCGCCAGAAAACGAATTGCATTTCAGCGCCGCAAGCCTCTGGGAGATCGCCATCAAATGCAGCCTCAACCGCGCGGACCTTCAACTCGATCCGCGGCTCCTGCGCCGCGGCCTGCTTGATAACGGCTATCTCGAACTCACGGTACGCAGTGAACATGCCATAGCGATCGGACAGCTACCGCCGATCCACCGCGACCCATTCGATCGTCTGCTGATCGCCCAGGCGATGGTCGAAGGCATAACCCTGCTCACCAACGACGCTATCGTGGCGAAATACCCTGGCGCGATATGTCTGGTCTGAAGCAGCCTACGTTTCAAACCCCCAACCAATCCGCCTCCGCCAGCCGGCGGTACACGCCGGCCTCGCGCGCCATCATCCGGTAGCCCACCAGCTCGCGCCGCAGCGTCGCACAATCCTCGTGGTGGCGCTGGATCACCGCATTCACCTCGGCCTCGCTATACCCGCGCCCCGCCTCGAACTTCTCCACCAGCCAGGCCAGCACCACCCAGCGCTTCTTCCGGCTCGCGGGGATCTGCGTGATCACCCCGGCATCCGAGATAAAATTCCGCAGCACACCCCCGGCCTGTGGCGCCAGCGCCGCCATTTGCTCGCGGCTCAGCACCGCGCGCGCCAGCCCGGTCAGCGCTTCGGAATCCAGCCCATACCAGTGCGTGTTTCCCGCCACCCGCAACCGCACCAGCCCCAAGCTACGCAGCATCGCCAAATGATGCGACGCCGTCGGCTCCGTCAGCCCCAAAGCCTGCGCCAGCTCCTGCACATTATGCTCGCGCTGCGCCACCAGCCCCAGCAGCCGCAACCGGCTCTCATGCGCCAGCGCCTTGAAAAACTGCAGCACCGCCGGAAACTCGACCTGGTCCATACCCGCCTCAATTAGATGAATATCTAATTTGATGGATATCTAATCTTTGCAGTCGGCGCAAGCCCCGGGCTTGGGTAGGTTTTAAGCAAGCGGTCGCTTTTTTAAAAAAAAGCTCCGCAAAAAATTTTGATTTCCTCGGGGCGAAGCTGATGGCGCGGCTATAGCCCCAGGACAAAAGTTTTTTGCTTCTTTTTTTCAAAAAAGAAGCGCTTTCGTCTCCCCTCACCCCGCCTCGCGCAACATCTCAAGTTCCAGCCAGCGCTCCTCCGCCGCCGCCAGCTGCGCCTGCGCGCTTGTTAAATTCGCTGTCGCGGCCTCAAACCGCTGTTTGTCACGCTGGTACAGCCCTGGTTCAGCCAGCACGCCCTCGGCCTTCGCGATGTCCGCCTGCAGCCGGGTAATCTCGGCGTTCAGCGTCTTCAACTCGTGCTGCTGCTTGAAGCTGAGGCGCCCCGCCACGGGCGCCGCGGTCTGCGCCAATGCGACCGGCCGGCTGGCGGTTTTCGGTTTCGCGGGTGCGGCCACGCCAGCCCCGCGCTGCGCCAACATGTCCGAATAGCCGCCGGCATATTCAACCCAGCGCCCCGCCCCTTCCGCCACCAGAGTGGAGGTCGCCACCCGGTCCAGAAAATCCCGGTCATGGCTCACCACCAGCACGGTGCCGGGATATTCCCCAAGCATTTCCTGCAACAAATCCAACGTCTCCAGATCAAGATCATTGGTCGGCTCGTCCAAAATTAGCAAATTGGATGGTTTGGCGAGTGCGACCGCCAGCAGCAGCCGCCCACGCTCGCCGCCGGAGAGCGTGCCAACCGGCGTACGCGCCTGCTCGGGCTTGAACAGAAACTCCTTCATATACCCAATCACGTGCCGGCTCTGCGCGCCCACCTGCACCATATCGCTTTTGCCGCCGGTCAGCGTGTCGGCCAGGCTCACCGCCGGGTCCAGAGTCGCGCGCTGCTGGTCGAGCGTGATGACGTTGAGATTGGTGCCGAGCTTGATGCTGCCCTCATCCGGGCTCTCAACCCCGGTGAACAGCTTCAAAATCGTGGATTTGCCCGCCCCGTTCGGCCCCACAATGCCGAGCCTGTCACCGCGCAGCACCCGCAGCGTCAGGTTCTTCACAATCGGCCGGCCGCCATAGGACTTTGCAACCGCTTCGGCTACCACCACCAGCTTGCCGGAGAGCGCGGCGTCGGACGCCGTCATTTTAGATGCTTCGGCTTGGAAATTATGCTCGCGCCGCGCCTGCCGCAATGCCGAGAGCCCGGCCACGCGCTTCACGTTGCGCTTGCGCCGCGCCGTCACGCCGTAGCGCAGCCAATCCTCCTCGCGCGCGATCTTGCGGCCAAGCTTGTGGAATTCCTGCTCCTCCTGCTCGAGCACCTCATCGCGCCAGGCCTCAAAATGCGCGAAGCCGCGGTCCATCCGCCGGGTCACCCCACGGTCCAGCCACACCACGCTGCGCGAGAGTTTTTCGAGCAGCCGGCGGTCATGGCTGATCAGCACGATACCGGCCGAGAGCGAGCGCAATTCCGCCTCCAGCCACTCGATCGCCGGCAGATCCAGGTGGTTGGTCGGCTCATCCAGCAGCAGCAAATCCGGATCCGGCGCCAGCGTGCGCGCCAATGCAGCCCGCCGAGCCTCCCCGCCCGAAAGATTTGCCGGCTTCTCCGCCCCCGTCAGCCCCAGCTGCTCCAGCAGATATTTGGCGCGGTACTCATCGTCATTCGGGCCGAGGCCAGCCATCACATAGTCCATGGTATCGGCAAACGCCGAAAGGTCCGGCTCCTGCGGCAGATAGCGCATGGTGGTGCCCGGCTGCAGAAACCGCGTGCCGCCATCAAACGCCACCTCGCCCGAGGCGATTTTCAACAGCGTGGACTTGCCCGAGCCATTGCGCCCCACCAGACAAATCCGCTCACCCGCCGCAACACCGATCCCCGCGCCATCGAGCAGCGGGACGGAGCCAAGGGTGACGCGGATATCGGTGAGCAGCAGCAAAGGGGGGGAGGCCATGGGCGGGGTTGTGCAGGGTAAGGCTGTCCCAAGCAAGCGCTGGTTTTTTAAAAAAAAGAAGCAAAAAACTTTTGTTTTCTCTGGGGCACGGGCGCCCCAACAGCGATGCCCCTAAGGGTTCAAAATTTTTGGCGTCACTTTTTTTAAAAAGCGACCGCTTGTTTATCCCTTAACCTCTCCCCTTATCCTGCCCCAACAACGGAGGAAATCATGGCCAACTACGTTCTTGTTCATGGCGCATGGCATTGGGGTGCCTGTTTCCAGAAGGTTGCGGCCGAGCTGCTGGCCGCCGGGCACAACGTGGCGATGCCGGACCTCGCGACGCATGGTTTCGATACAACCCCCACCGGCGGGGTGGCGGACATGGCGCAGTACACGGCCTCCGCCAGGCGGATGATCGAGACATCCTCCGAGCCCGTTATTCTGCTCGGCCATTCGATGGGCGGGGCCACCTGCACCTATCTCGGCGAGCAATTGCCCGAGCGGATCAAGGCGCTGGTCTATCTCACCGCCTTTTTGGTGCCGGACGGCAAAACGCCGAACGAGTATATTTTCTCCCCCGCCTATTTGAACGACCCGGCGGCGGCCGAGCTATACCAGCTTCTGGCACCCGAGGAGGCCGGCATCCGGCTGGATATAGGCAAGCCGGCGCTGATCAAGCGCACTTTCTATGACGATTGTTCGGACCATGACATCGCGATTGCGGCGCGCAATGTGATCCCTGTGCAGCCCACTGCACCTTTTGTGACCCCATCGGCCGCCACGCCGGGGCGGTTTGGCAGCATCCGCCGCGTGTATATTGAGTGCACCGAGGACCGGGCGATCCCGATTGCGATCCAGCGCCAGATGCAGGACGATAGCCCAGGGAGTGAGGTGCTCACACTGCCGACCAGCCACTCGCCATTCTTCTCGGTGCCTGGGGACTTGGCCGGGCTGCTCGCTGGCTTGGCCTGAAACCGGGCCACCGGCCAGACGGGCGCGAGCGTTTGCGCGTTTGCAAGGCATAATTCACGTTTCCGCGATATTTCGCTTGCGCCAATGAGCTGAGATGAGGTTAATTTCATCGCATGACCGAATCAATTTTTACGCCTGACCAAGACTCCAGCACGCCCAAAGGTATTGAGCGGCGGCGTGACCCGCGCGCGCAGGTTTTGAAAGCGGCGAAGATGGTCTATGGCAATTTTCATAAGACCGCGATCAATTGCACGCTGGTCGATGCCTCTGAAAGCGGTGTGAGGGTCGAAACCGGCGTGATGATCCAGGTTCCCGAAAAGCTGCAGTTGCAGGTGCCGGGTCAGGCTGCACGCTGGGCGCGCCGCCGCTGGGCCATCGGCAATCAGATCGGTCTCGAATTCATCAATCCCCGGCCGCTGGATTTCGCGCTCAACTGAGCTCATCGGCAGGGCGAAAAATCGCCCGCTCCGGGTAAATTATGTCTCGTTATTTTTTCCTGTTTATGGCAGACATGTTTCTGTAATTAAGGAATTTGAGACGATGTCCATCGTGGCCGGCGTCTCTTTTTTGATTTTGATGTGGTGCAAGCCACACACCGGAACACCAATCTTCAGGCGCTAAGGTTAAAGGAACATTTCAATATTGCTGCCCGCCACCATTTTTCGCAAATATTAGCGATTAGCCATGTCGATATCTCATCCGATACTTGATCTGGCGACAATTCGCCGCCTGCTTCGCATCATCGAAAGCGATTTCGAGACCTTTTTTGCGGAGGCCGGGCGGGAGGCTGCGAATATCGTGGGGGCGGACGGCGTGGCGCTGATCGGGCTGAACGATAGCGGGTGGATGCAATACCGGTTTTTCAGCGGCGTGCCTGAAACCTATAGCGACAGCAGCTGGAACTACCAGTTCCCCGCCACCTCCGGCCTGGTCGGCCAGGCGATCGCGCAGGGTGCGCCTTGTTTTTCCGCCGATTATGCAAACAGCCCGCACGCGATCCAGCATTTTGTGGATATCGGGCTGAAGGCGAATTTGATCCTGCCGATCGGCCCGGCCGGACAGCAGGAGGCCGTATTGGCGCTGGACTGGTTCAACAGAACGCCCGAGGCGGAACCAGGCGCTGCCGAGCTTGAGGCGCTGCATTTGATCACCGACATGCTGCAGACCGCGATGACGATGCAGAAAATGATCGGCCGCTGGCAGCACCAGGCGCTGCGCGACCCGTTGACCGGCCTGCCCAACCGGCTGGCGCTGCAGGACCACCTCGCCCAGGAACTGGCGCGCGCCCGCCGGCACGACCATGCGGTCGCCATCGGCATCATCGACCTCGACGATTTCAAATTGGTCAATGACAGCTACGGTCACGCCGCAGGTGACACGGTATTGAAAGCGCTTGGCGCCCGATTGCAGACGCAGATGCGCAAGCCCGACATGCTGGCGCGCATCGGCGGGGATGAATTCGTGATCGTTATCGAAGGGCTGGAGCCGCAAAGTGCTGAACAACAGGTGCAGTTGGTGCTGAACCGGATGCGCCAGGCGGTGGAAACCCCCTTCCATGTGCCATCCGGCGCGCTGGTGCGGATCGGCATGAGCATCGGCCTGGCCTTGTTCCCCCGCCACGGCGCCGATGGTGAGGCCCTGATGCGCCAGGCCGACGAGGCCCTCTACCGCGTAAAATCCGAGCGCGGCGGCCCTGGGCAGTGGTGGCGGATGAGCGCCTGAGTGGTCAGACCACTCGATTAATAACTAAAAAACATTAGTGATGTAAAAACGAGTAGCGTTCCGTATTTTTATGGATAGGTCTAGAACCCTTTTCATCGCAGCAAGGTGCTGCGCCCTACACCCCAACGGAGCTACCACCATGAAAACCATCGCCGCCCTTGCCCTCGCCCTCGCCTTCACCGCCCCGATCGCGGCCTCCGCCAGCTCGTTGACGGTCGCGCAGAAAGTGCAGCAGACCTACCACACCCAGTTCGACCTGCCGAACCAGGCGCAAGCCGGCGCCGGCAGCCGCTAATACGCGGCCGAGTTAGAAAAAGGGCGGGACGCAAGTCCCGCTTTTTTGTGGTTAGGAAGCAAGCAGCCGCTTTTTTGAAAAAAAGCGGCGCCAAAAAACTTTTGAGTCCTCTGCGGCGGTGCTGGTGGGCCGCGATCGCCCAGTAATATACAAAGTAGCCATCGGCCTGGAAACGAAGCATGAACGACCTTCGGAACCAAGCGCCAACAGCACTAAAAAATATGTTTTTCAATGGGTGTGGTGGGTGCACTAGGGATCGAACCTAGGACAAGCTGATTAAGAGTCAGCTGCTCTACCAACTGAGCTATGCACCCCGCTTCGCGGCCATGTAGCAAGTAAAATCTGGAAATGAAAGCCCCGCTGGGCAAACGGCCGGTATGAGCCGCCCCGCCAGAGCCCCTCTGCCGCCAGGACAAAAATTTTTTGGTGCTTTTTTTCAAAAAAGCACCGCTTGTCTTACTTTCCCACGCCGCCCCGGCGCCGCAGCATTGACCCGCGCGCAAGGCTCGTATCGAATGGCGGCATAGTAACCTTAGAGTTAAGGGAGCCTCCATGGCCTATGCGCTGCAACAGCTGATCAACGGCATCACTTTGGGCATGATCTACGGTTTGATCGCGATCGGCTACACCATGGTGTACGGCATCATCGGCATGATCAATTTTGCGCATGGCGACGTCTTTATGGTCGGCGCGTTTGTTGGAGTCATCGTGCTCACCGCCCTGGCGGGGGTGACCTCCGTGCCGCTCGGCCTGCTGGCCGCACTTATCCTCTCGGCGGCGTTGTGCGCGTTGTACGGCTTCTCGATCGAGCGGGTGGCGTACCGGCCGCTGCGCGGCTCGTTCCGCCTGGCGCCGCTGATCTCGGCGATCGGCATGTCGATTTTGCTGGAAAACTATGTGCAGGTCAGCCAGGGCGCGCTGGAGCGGGCGATCCCGAATTTGATCCCGGGCGGCATCACGCTGATGAATGAGAACGGGTTCATCGTGCAGCTCACCTGGATGCAGATGGCGATTGTGGTGGTAACCTTGGCGGTGCTGGCGGCATTTACCTATCTGGTCACCAAAACCCCGCTCGGCCGGGCGATGCGCGCGGTTGAGCAGGACGCGAAGATGGCGGCTTTGCTCGGCATCGATACCAACCGGACGATCAGCTACACCTTCATGATCGGCTCGGCGCTGGCCGCGGTCGCCGGGGTGATGTTCCTGCTATATTACGGCGTGATCGATTTTTATATCGGCTTCAATGCCGGGATTAAGGCGTTCACCGCAGCGGTGCTGGGCGGCATTGGCAGCTTGCCTGGGGCGGTGCTGGGCGGGCTGCTGATCGGGCTGATCGAGGCATTCTGGTCAGGCTACGCAACGGTCGCGTACAAGGATGTCGCGGTCTATTCCATTTTGGCGATTGTGCTGATGTTCATGCCAACCGGCTTGCTCGGGCGCAACGAGGTGGAAAAGGTATGAGCAACCTTACCCAGAATTTGAAGGACTCCGCCGCGGTCGCGTTTGTCGCACTGCTGCTGTTCGGGCCGTTTTTGGGGTTACAACTGGGCGACAGCAATGTCGGCAATCTCACCCTGTCAACCCGGCCGGGGCTGCTGGCGGCGGCCGTGGCATTCACCTTTGCCGCCCGCATGGCGATTTTGCTGTGGCACGACCATAAGCCAGCACCGCAGCGCACGGCCAAGCTCACCGCCAGCGTGGTGCGCTCCGGCCGGTTCATCGCGCCCGGGCTACTGATCCTGGCGCTGGCGCTGCCGCTGATTCCCGGGGTTGAAAATTCCTATATCGATCTCGGCGTGCTGATCATGACCTATGTGATGCTGGGCTGGGGGCTCAACATCGTGGTCGGCTTGGCCGGGCTGCTCGATCTTGGGTATGTCGCGTTCTATGCCGTCGGCGCCTATAGCTTTGCGCTGCTCAGCGAAAATTACGGCTGGAGTTTCTGGGAGTGCCTGCCGGTTTGCGGGATTTTGGCGGCGGCCTGGGGGATTTTTCTGGGCTTTCCGGTGCTGCGGCTGCGCGGTGATTACCTCGCGATTGTGACTTTGGCCTTTGGCGAGATCATACGGCTGGTCATCACCAACTGGGTGGCGCTGACCGGCGGACCAAATGGGATTGACGGAATCCCGCACCCCACTTTGTTCGGGCTCAGCTTCAGCATGGCGGGCGGGCCCGGCACCTTCGCCGGCGCGCTGAACATCATGCCGACCCCGGCGCAGCGTCTGGATTATCTCTACTACATCATCCTGTTCCTGGCCTTGCTCACCAACTGGGTGACGTTACGGTTACGCAAACAGCCGCTGGGGCGCGCCTGGGAGGCGCTGCGCGAGGATGAAATCGCCTGCCGGTCTCTGGGCATCAATCTGCGCAACACCAAACTAACGGCCTTCGCCATCGGCGCGATGTTCGGCGGCTTCGCGGGATGTTTTTTCGCCACCCGCGAGGGGTTTGTTTCACCCGATAGCTTCACCTTCATCGAATCCGCCACCGTGCTCGCAATCGTGGTGCTGGGCGGGGCGGGCAGCCAGCTTGGCATCGTGATGGCGGCGATGGTGATGATCGGCGTGCCGGCGCTGCTGCAATCCTTGCAAATCTACCGCATGCTGATCTTCGGCATCGCGCTGGTGGTGATCATGGTGGTGCGGCCGCGCGGCTTTATCTCCACGCGCAAGCCCACGGTCTCGCTGGGCAAGGCAAAAATCATCACCGCGGATATGATCTCCGAAGGGCATGGCTGAGATGAGCGATACGATCCTCACCGTCTCCGACCTCACCATGCGCTTTGGCGGGCTGACCGCGGTGAACGCGGTCAGTTTTGCCGCTGAGCGCGGGCATATCACCGCCGTGATCGGCCCGAACGGTGCCGGCAAGACCACCTTGTTCAACTGTATCACAGGGTTTTACAAACCAACCAGCGGCAGTGTGAGCATCGCCCATAAACCAGGCGAGGCGCTGCGGCTGGACAAGCTGCCGGGCCACGCGATTGCAAAAAAGGGCCGTGTGGCGCGCACCTTCCAGAATATCCGGCTGTTCGGCGGCATGACGCTGCTGGAAAATCTGCTGGTGGCGCAGCATAACAAGCTGCAGGCGGCGACCGGGTTTGGCGTGCTGGCGATCCTCGGCGTTGGCCGCTACCGGGCGGCGGAGAAGGCAGCGATCGAGCTGGCGCGCTACTGGCTGGAGCAGACCAATCTGCTCGAGCGGGCGGATGACCCGGCGGCCTCCCTCCCTTATGGCGCGCAGAGGCGCCTGGAGATTGCGCGCGCGATGTGCACCGAGCCGCTGCTGCTCTGCCTGGATGAGCCGGCGGCCGGTTTGAACCCCCGGGAATCGGTGGCGCTGAACGAGCTGCTGCTGAAAATCCGCGATGCCGGCACCTCGCTGCTGCTGATCGAGCACGATATGGGCGTGGTGATGAAAATCTCCGACCATGTGGTGGTGCTGGAATACGGCAAGAAGATCGCCGATGGCACGCCGGTTGAGGTGCGCAACGACGAGGCGGTGATCAAAGCCTATCTCGGCGAGGGGGATGAGGACGACCCCGACGCGCCGGTGGCGGCGGCGCTGGAGGACGCCAAATGAGTGCGGTGCTGCGGCTTGAAGGCGTGAACACGTTCTACGGCCAGATCCAGGCGCTGCGCGATGTCTCGATGGAGGTGAATGAGGGCGAGATCGTCACCCTGATCGGCGCCAACGGGGCTGGAAAATCCACGCTGATGATGACGATCTGCGGCAATCCGCGCGCGCGGTCGGGCAGCATCGTCTATCGCGGCGAGGCGATTACACAAATGCCGACGCATGAGATCGCGCGCCGGGCGATCGCGCAATCGCCCGAGGGCCGGCGGATTTTTCCGCGCATGAGCGTGGAGGAGAACCTGCTGATGGGATCGCAGGTCATCAAGTTCGAGGATTACGACAAGCAGCTCGGGTTGATGTTCGAGCTGTTCCCGCGCCTGAAAGAGCGGTTTGCCCAGCGCGGCGGCACGCTTTCGGGCGGTGAGCAGCAAATGCTGGCGATCGCGCGCGCGCTGATGAGCAAGCCTAAATTGCTGTTGCTGGATGAGCCCTCGCTCGGCCTGGCGCCGTTGGTGATCAAACAGATTTTCGGCGCAATCAAAAAACTCAACGAGGAAACCGGGCTGACCGTGCTGCTGGTTGAGCAAAATGCCAACCAGGCGCTGCGGCTCGCGCATCGTGGCTATGTTCTGGTCAACGGGTCGATCACCATGGCCGGAACCGGTGCCGAATTATTAGCCAGACCCGAAATCCGTGCCGCATATCTCGAAGGCGGGCATTGATACAGCCCATAAATTGGGCGCATACTCGTTTCACTCTTTACGATAATAACCGTCAACAGGAGCCTAAATTGAGAAAACATCTTCTTCAGTCCGCCGCGATTGCGGCCATCGGCTTCAGCCTTGCCTCAGCACCCGCCATGGCGCAGGTCAAAATCGGCGTTGCGGGGCCACTTACCGGCTCCAACGCGGCGTTCGGCACCCAGTTGATCACAGGCGCGGATCTTGCGGTCAGCGACATCAACAAGGCGGGCGGCGTGCTCGGCCAGAAGCTCGTGTTGGTCCAAGGCGATGACGCCTGCGATCCGAAACAGGCGGTGACGGTGGCGAACACGCTGGTCGGCGATGGCGTGGTGATGGTGGACGGGCATTTCTGCTCGGCCTCCTCGATCCCCGCCAGCAAGGTTTATACCGATAACGGCGTGCTGGAGATTTCCCCGGCTTCGACCAACCCGAAATACACCGATGAGGGCTCGGCCTTCACCTTCCGCACCTGCGGGCGGGATGATCAGCAGGGTCTCGTGGCGGCGGAATATATCGCCAAGCACTTCCCGACCGCGAAGATTGCGGTGCTGGATGACGCCTCAACCTACGGCAAAGGCATCGCCGACCAGGTGCGGCTCAACCTGAAAAAGCTTGGTATCCCGATTGTTGACAACACCGAATACACCGCGGGTGATAAGGACTATACCGCGCTGATCAGCCGCCTGAAGCAGGAGGGCATAACGCTGGTCTATATCGGCGGGTATTATTCTGACTCAGGCCTGATCACCCGCCAGGGCGCCACCCAGGGCTTTACGCCGCAATATTTCTCGGAAGACGCGGCGGTGACCTCCGCCCTCTGGCAGATCGCGGGCCCCTCGGCTGAGGGCATGCTGATGACCTTCCCGCCGCCGGCCGAAAAAGAGCCCTCCGCCGCCAAGGCGGTGGCCGAGCTGACCGCGCTGAAGGAGGACCCGACCGGCTATGTGCTGTACTCCTACGCCACCATCCAGGTCTGGGCGGAAGCGGTTGCCAAGGCACACTCCACCCAACCGATCCTGGTGGCGCAGACCTTGAAGGCGGATGGCCCCTGGCCGTCGGTGCTCGGGCCGATCAAGTTCGACGCCAAGGGCGACGTGGTGAACGCGGCCTACGCGATCTACAAATGGCATGACGGGAATTACAGCGTCTTCGCGCTGAAGCCCTGATCCCGCCGGGGGCCCGCCGCCAGAGTTGATGGAATAAAACGGCGCTCCGGCCTCCGGGGCGCCGTTTTTTTTGATCTCATGAGGCAGGAAGCGGTTACTTTTTTGAAAAAAAGTAACCAAAAAACTTTTGAGTCCTTTGGGCGATAGCGGTCCAACCACCCCCGCCCAACAGTCATAAAAGTCTTTTTGCTTCTTTTTCTTCAGAAAAAGAAGCGCTTCCTTAACTCCTGAGAGCGGGCCATAAACCCGCCATGAGCACCCTCGACCCCGCGGACTGGTCCGCGCTACGCGCCCTTGGCCACCAGATGATCGACGACATGTTCAGCCATCTTGCCGGCCAGCGCGGGCAGCCGGTCTGGCGGCCGATGCCCGATGCGATCCGCGCCGGGTTCCGCGCCAAGCTGCCCGTGCAGGGCACCGCGCCGGAGGCGGTGTATGAGGCGTTTTCCGCACAAATCCGCCCTTATGTGTCCGGCAACACCAACCCGCGCTTCATGGGCTGGGTGCAGGGCGGCGGCAACGCGGTTTCCATGCTGGCAGAACTGTTGGCCGGCGCGATGAACGAGAATTGCGGCGGGCGCGACCATGTGGGCCTGGCGGTGGAGGCACAGGTGATCTCCTGGGCGGCGGAGATGCTGGGCATGCCCGCCGGCACCAGCGGGGTGTTGCTCACCGGCTCCTCGATGGCGAATTTCTGCGCCGTGCTATGCGCGCGCTACGCCGCCTTGGGGGCAGCAGCGCGGCAGGATGGGCTGGGGGCTAAGCGCCTCACCGCCTATGCCAGTGCCGGCGTGCATCGCTGCGTGCCGGGGGCGATGGACATGGCCGGGCTCGGCAGCGCGGCTTTGCGCAAAATCCCGGTGGATGCGGATTTCCGGATGGATCTGGCGGCGTTGAACACCGCCATCGCGGCCGATCTGGCCGCAGGCTGCACGCCATTTCTGATTGTGGGAACCGCCGGGGCGGTAGATGTCGGAGCATTCGATGATCTTGTTGCCCTGCACGAGATCGCCCGGGCGCGCGGCATGTGGTTCCACGTAGACGGCGCATTCGGCGCGCTGGCGGCCCTCGCCCCGGCGCAGGCGCATCATACCGCCGGCATGGGGCTGGCGGATTCGGTTGCGTTTGATTTCCATAAATGGGCGCAGGTGACTTACGACGCCGGGTGCCTGCTAGTGCGCGACCCCGCCATCCACCAGGCCAGCTTCGCGCAGGCGACCTCCTACCTCGCCGCGGCGCCGCGCGGCCTCGCCGGCGGGCAGCCCTGGCCCTGCGACCTCGGCCCCGATCTCTCGCGCGGCTTCCGTGCGCTCAAAATCTGGATGACGCTCAGCGCCTATGGCACCGAGGCGCTGGGCGGGATCGTGCAGAGCACCTGCGCGCTGGCGCAGCGCCTGGCCCAACGCATCCAAGCCTCCGACCGGCTGGAATTGCTCGCCCCCGTGCCGCTCAACATCGTGTGCTTCGCGGTGCGCGGATTTTCGGACGCGCAGACGCTGGATTTGGTGGCGGATTTGCAATGCGAAGGGCTGTTCGCGCCCTCCACCACCCGCATCAATGGCCGCACGGCAATCCGCGCTGCAATTGTGAATCACCGTACCGAGGCTGCAGATGTGGATGGGCTGGTGGATGAGATTTTGCGAAGGGTGACATAAGCAAGCGCTTCTTTTTTGAAAAAAAGAAACAAAAAACTTTTGATTCCTCTGGGTGGTGCTGGTTGGACCGCCAGGGAAAATTAGCCAGGCGAGCCGATTAACGGCTGCGCGCCTATCTCCAACCCCGTCCACCCCAGCCCCAGCCGCCGCCGACCACGACAGGTACCGGCGCGACATAAACCGGGGCCGCGTAATATCCCGCCGGGGCGCCATAGCCATAGCCATAGCCATTCGGATAATACACGCAGCCCGCCAGGCTGAGGCCGCCGATGAGCAGCGCCGCGATGCGGGCAATGCCACGTGAAGAGAGTTTCATTGCATTGACAGACATTGGTTACTCCTAATGCAATCTCGCGCGCGAGATCATTTAGCGTCGAAGAATTTGCTGTATATTTGTGGCAAGTTTGCGGCAGGCGAGATGCGCGATTGTAAAACAGTGCAACAGCGTGATGTTGTTCTGCCTTGAAAATACCTCCGTTAACGCCATGGTTTTGCCATCACTCCGGACCATCTACCTGCCAAGTTCGACGTCGCAAAAAATAGGGAATCGCAACCGTGCACAGCCATCGCTCCTACCGCCATGTTCTGCTGGCGACCGCCGCGCTCAGCCTGAGCCTGCCCGCCTTGGCGCGCGCGCAGACCGTGACCACACCGCCGGCGCGCGTCGGCCAGGTGGCCGACGTGAATGGCAGCGTCTCATTCAACGGTGCGGGCTCCAACGGGCAATGGGTGGCCGCGACCCCCAATTATCCGGTGACGGTCGGGGATTCCCTGTTCACCCAAAACGATGCGCAGGCCGCGCTCGACCTTGGCGCCAGCCGGCTAACCCTGGGGCCGAACACCGAATTGCAGGTGACAGCGCTCGATGACGATGATTTTGCGGCGACCGCGACGCAGGGCGAAGTGTTCCTGAACCTGACCGACCTGCAGCAGGGCCAGAATTTCACGCTCACCACACCGCGCGGGCCGGTGACGATCAACGCCGACGGGCAATACGATATCATCTCCGGCGACGCCAACGACCCGACTGAGGTCGCCGTGCTGGCCGGCAGCGCAAGCGCCGGAGGCACGCAGATCGCGGCCGGGCAGGAGGCGCAGCTCTCCGGCACTGATCCGGTTTCGGTACAGCTCGGCGCCTTGCAGCGCGACCAATTGATAGACCAGGCCATGGCGGCATTGAGCCCGCCGCCGCCGCCTTACGCGCCGCCGGTGGTTGCGCAGATGACCGGGGCCCAGCAGCTCTCCGGTTATGGCACCTGGGACCAGGACCCGTCCTATGGCGCGGTGTGGTACCCGAATGTGGATTCCGGCTGGGCGCCGTACCGCGAGGGGCATTGGGCCTTCATCGCACCCTGGGGCTGGACCTGGGTGGAGGCCGAGCCCTGGGGCTTTGCGCCATTCCATTACGGCCGCTGGATCGACCATGGGGACCGCTGGGGCTGGGTGCCCGCGGCGGATTACCAGCCGGGCGTGTATGAGCGGCCGGTCTATGCGCCGGCGCTGGTGGGCTTCTTCGGCCTTGGCGTCGGCGTCGCAATCACCGCGCAGCTGCTCTCCTCCGGCTCGGTCGGCTGGGTGCCGCTGGCACCGGGCGAGGTGTATCGCCCACCCTATCATGTGTCGAACGATTATTTCCGGCGCATCAACCGGGTGGATGTGCGCAACGACACACAGATCAACATCAATAACACCACCATAATCAACAACTATGCCAACCGGCGCGGGGCGACCTATATCCCGGCGGCGGACATGGCGCGCGGCGCCTCCGTCGCGCATTACGGGCGCCCGGTGCCCGAGGCGATGCTGGCGCATGCGGCACCGATGCATGGCGAGCTGAACCAGGCGCTGCGCCCGCAGATGGCGATGCGCCCGGCGGCGGCGCCGCGGCCGGACGCCTTCAACAGCTTCCATCAGGCCGGCATGCCGATGACCCGGCCGCAGGGCGGACCAGACACCCGGGCTGAGACCAGGCCGATGGCGCCGAACGAACGCCCGGCGGGGGTGCCGAACGTCTATCGCCCTGCAGAACCGCAGGTTTATACGCCGCAAACCCGCGCGGCGCCGGCCGCCCCTACCTACCGCCCAGCGGAGGTGCCGAATACGTACCGCCCTGCGGCGCCAGCCTATGCGCCGCACGCGCCAGAGAGCCATGCGGCGCCAGCCGCACCAACCTACCGGCCGGCGCAACTGCCCAATGTGTACCATCCGCCAGCCCCGCCGGCCTACGCGCCGCACGCGCCGGAGGCAGTCCCGAGTTTCCACCCGGCGCAGCTGCCCAATACCTACCGCCCGGCGCAAAATTTCGCGCCCCGGCCCGCACAGGCGCCCCAAACCTTCCACCCGGAGCCGGAAGCGCCACGGCCGGAAGCCCCCCGCCCGGTCGCGGGTAATGACCAAAGGCACCAGCAATAGCTTGACGGCACGCAATGCGGCGCGATGATGGCCTGAAACAGGGTCTCAATCGCGCCGCATGTCACCAAAACTTGCCCATCTCTCCGCCGCCTGCCCCATTCTGGCCGCGCATATCAAGCGCGTCGGGCGCATCAAGCGCGAACCGCCCAGCCATAGCGAGCCCTACCACGCGCTGCTCTCGGCGGTGGCACATCAGCAATTGCACGCACGCGCGGCGGAGGCGATTCTGGGCCGGCTGAAGGCGCTGACCGGCGGGGCGTACCCCGAACCCGCAGCACTACTCGCACTGCCCGACGCAGCTTTGCGCGGCTGCGGGCTCTCGGCAGCCAAAACCGCGGCGATGCGCGACATCGCCGCGAAGGCGCAGGATGGCACCATCCCGCCGCGCCGGCGCGCTTTGCGGCTGCCCGATGACGAGTTGATCGCGCGGCTCACCACCATCCGCGGCGTCGGCCAATGGACGGTGGAGATGCTGCTGATTTTTACGCTGAACCGGCCGGATGTATTTCCGGTGGATGATTTTGGCGTGCGCGAGGGCTACCGGCTGCTGCACGGGCTCACCTCACAGCCCAAGCCGAAAGCCTTCGCGGCGATCGGCGCCGCCTATGCACCCTACCGCTCGACCGCGGCGCTGTATCTCTGGCGCGCCGCCGACCTCGCCAAGCCGGTCGCTAAACCCAAGCCGGCCGGGGCAAAATAGATGCGCGCCGCCTGTGTCGTCATGCAGCGCAACGAGGATATCTGCCTGCATCCCTGGCTCGTTTGGCACGGGCATTTGTTCGGATTCGATTCGCTCTACGTGCTGGACCACGGCTCGGACGATCCGGCGGTATGGGAGACGCTGGCGCTGTTCTCAAAGCTCGGCGTGCATATCGTGAAGCTGCCACCGAACGCCGATTACCGGGACAAAGGCGGCCTGGTCTCCCAAGTCATCGCGGCACTGGATGCGACCGGACAATACGATTTATTGCTCCCGCTCGATTGCGACGAATTTCTGGTCATGCGCGACACGGATGGCAGGCTCACCTGCCGCAAGGAGGCGCTGCACGCCTATCTCGCGACCCTGACCGGCCAGAGCGCGCCGCTACTGGTGGCGGAAAACCTGCTGAACGTGCTGCATGACCCTGGCGGTTTTTGGCCCTGCCCGTATGAAAAAATCATTTTCACCCGCGGCCATGTCGGCCTGCTCGACCATGGCTCGCATCGCTGCACCACCTGCCCCGAGCCGCCGGTCACAACCCGGCTGGTCTATGCGCATTTCCACCACAAGCCGTTCGCCCGGCAATGCGAAATGTCACGGGAAAAATTGCGCCCCTTCGTGGACGTGGAAAACAAGGCAGCCCTCACCGCGTTCCGCGGCACCGGCTGGCATCTGGTGGAAAATCTGCTGAAAACACCGGCGGAATACCGCGCGATGATGACCGGCGGATCGATCCATTTTCCCGAGCTGATGGCAGCGTTCGAGGCGCTGGGAATTGATCCGGGGTTTTGCGACTAAGCAAGCGGTCGCTTTTTAAGAAAAAGCTCCGCAAAAATTTTTTAATACCGGGGCAGTGCTTGTTTCACGCGCACCGCCCCGGTGAAGACCAAAAGTTTTTTGCGGCGCTTTTTTTCAAAAAAGCGACCGCTTGCTCTGCCTTTAAGCGCTCTTCGCCATGATCTCGTCCGCGATGTTGCGCGGCACCGGATCGTAGTGGTGGAACTGCATGGTGAAGGAGGCGCGGCCTTTGGTCATCGAGCGCAGATGCGAGATGTAGCCGAACATTTCCTTCAGCGGCACATGCGCGCGCACGATCACGGTTGAGCCCGAGCTTTCCTGGTTCTGGATCATGCCGCGGCGGCGGTTCAAATCGCCCACCACGTCGCCCACATGGTCCTGCGGGGTGGTGACTTCGACGTCCATAATCGGCTCAAGGATGATCGGGCCGGCTTTCTTCATGCCTTCGCGGAAGCAGGCTTTGGCGGCGATTTCGAAGGCGAGTGCCGAAGAGTCCACGTCGTGGTACTTGCCATCCACCAGGGTGTATTTGAAGTCCACGGTGGGGAAGCCGGCGAGCACGCCGGTATCGGCCTGGTTCTTGATGCCTTTTTCCACCGCCGGGATGTATTCCTTTGGCACGGTGCCGCCGACGATTTTGTTCTCGAACAGCACGCCCTCGTTACGCTCCTGCGGCTCGAACACGATTTTGACCTCGGCGTACTGGCCGGAACCGCCGGACTGCTTTTTGTGGGTGTAGGTTTCGGTATGCGCGCGCGAGATGGTCTCGCGATAGGCCACCTGCGGGGCGCCGATATTGGCGTCCACGCCGTATTCGCGCTTCAGCCGGTCGATGATGATTTCGAGGTGCAGCTCGCCCATACCTGACAAAATCGTCTGGCCGGTTTCCTGGTCGGTCTTCAGGCGGAGCGAGGGGTCCTCGCCGGCCAGTTTCTGCAGCCCGAGGGTCATTTTCTCGACACCTTCCTTGGTCTTCGGCTCGACCGAGATGTCGATGACCGGGACCGGGAACGCCATGCGCTCCAGCACCACCGGATCATCCGATGAGGCCAGCGTGTCGCCGGTGCCGGTGTCCTTCAGGCCGACGAAGGCGGCGATGTCGCCCGCGTGGACTTCCTTGATCTCGGCGCGCTTATCGGCGTGCATCTGGAACATCCGGCCGATCCGCTCTTTATGCCCCTTGGTGGTGTTCATCACCGTATCGGAGGATTTTAGCGTACCGGAATAGACCCGCACGAAGGTGAGCGTGCCGTATTTGTCGTTGATGATCTTAAACGCCAGGCCGGAGAAGGGCGCATTCACGTCGGCCTTGATGCGGCGGGCGTTGGGATCATCCTCCTGGCCCTCTTCAGGCGCCACGCGGATGCCCGGCACGTCCACCGGCGAGGGCAGGTAATCCAGCACGGCGTCCAGCAGCGGCTGCACGCCCTTATTCTTGAACGCGGTGCCGCAGAGCACCGGGCGGAACGCGCCGGTGATGGTGCCGGTCTTGATCGCGCGCTTCAGCGTCTCGACCGAGACATCGCCATGCTCAAAATATTCCTCCATGCCCGCGTCATCGACCGAGAGCGCGGTATCCAGCAGCAATTGGCGGTATTCCGCCGCCTGGGCTTTCAGGTTCTCTGGGATTTCCTCGTCATGGAATTTCGCCCCCAGCTCGCCGCCCTCCCAGATGATCGCCTTCATCTCGATCAGATCGACCACGCCGAGGAAGGTATCCTCGATGCCGATCGGGAGCTGCAGCGGCAGCGCCACGATGTCGAGCTTTTCCTTCAACGTATTGAAAGCGCGGAAGAAATCCGCACCCGTACGGTCCAGCTTATTGATGAAGATGATGCGCGGCACGTTATAGCGGTCGGCCAGGCGCCAATTGGTCTCAGATTGCGGCTGCACGCCGGCGACACCCTCGATAATAAAAATCGCGCCATCCAGCACGCGGAGCGAACGGTTCACCTCGATGTTGAAATCGATATGGCCAGGCGTGTCGATGATGTTGATGCGGTGGTCCTTCCACTCGCAGGTGACCGCCGCGGAGGTGATGGTGATGCCGCGCTCGCGCTCCTGGTCCATGTAATCGGTGGTGGTGTTGCCGTCATGCACCTCGCCGATCTTGTGGGAGACGCCGGTATAGTAGAGAATCCGCTCGGTCGTGGTGGTCTTGCCCGCGTCGATATGCGCGGTGATCCCGATATTCCGGATCTTTCCAAGGTCGAAGTCAGCCATAATAAGCCTCCACGGGCGGCAAAAAATACAAAAGGGTACGGCGCCACGGGGTGGTGGCGCTCGCTCCGCGGCTTTTGCGGCAGAGCGGCGGTTTTGGCAACCCCGCGCCTTCGGTCGCCTGCCCCGCGCAGCGCCCCGCGCGGCGGCCGGCGTTGCGATTTGCAACACCCTATTACGCGGTTCTGGGCTATACAGACCACATGGAAAAATCCGCCGCCCAGGCCGCGATACGTTTTGGTTTTGGCCTGGCGCCGAATGATGAGGCCGTGGCGGATCCGGTGGCGGCGCTGAAGGCGCAGTTGCAGGGGCCCGACCCGGGGCTTGCCTCCGGCCAGTTCGCCGGCCTGCCAACGGGCGGCCAGGCGGTGGACGCGCTGCGCGCCGATGAGCTGCAGCGCAAAGCCATCCTCTCCCAGGGTCTGGACCTCAAAGGCAATTTCCATCCGCAGACGGCGGAGCTGCTGAAGGCCGATACCGCCGCGCAGCTCGCCTGGGCGATCAGCACGCCGGCCAGCTTCCGCGAACGGCTGGTCTGGTTCTGGGCCAACCATTTTTCCACCAGCATCCAGCAAAACCAGTGCGGTGGGCTGATCGGCCCGATGCTGCGCGAGGCGATCCGCCCAAACGTCACCGGCAATTTTACCGATATGGTGCTGGCGGTGGAGCGCCACCCCGCGATGCTGCGCTATCTGGATAATTTCGTCTCGATAGGCCCGGATAGCCGGCTGGGGCAGCGCACGCATCGCGGCTTGAATGAGAACCTGGGGCGCGAATGCATGGAGCTGCACACTTGCAGCCTGGCCGCCGGCTACACCCAGACCGATGTGACCAACATGGCCAAAATCCTCACCGGCTGGGGTATTGGCCTGTCCACTGCGGGGGCGGATGCCACCGGCTTTAAATATTATCCGAACTGGCACGAACCCGGGCCACAGATTGTGATGGGCCAGCGCTTCGACGGCGGTGAGCAGGCGGGGATCGACGCGCTGACCTTTCTCTCAACCTACCCGACCACCTACCGCTTCATCGCCCAAAAGCTCGTCACGTATTTTGTGGCGGATCATCCGCCACCCTCGGCGGTCAACCACATCGCCGGCGTGCTGCGCGACACCCAGGGCGATCTGGGTGCGGCATCGGCGGCTTTGGTCGATCTGCCGCAGGCCTGGGTGCCGGGGCGGAAACTGAAAACCCCGTTCGATTACGTGGTTTCAGCGCTGCGCGCCCTGCCGCCCCCACCAGACCAGCCCCCGGTGAACCCGGCCGGCGCGATGGCGGGGCTCGGCCAGCCGCTCTGGTCCGCGCCGCTGCCCAATGGCTGGCCCGACCAGGCCGCCGCCTGGGACGGCTCGGCCGCCATCCTTGCGCGTGTGAATTTTGCCTATGGCTATACCGGCCGCTTCGGCGACCGGGCGGACGGGCCGCAGCCGATGGATGTCGCGCACGCCGTCCTCGGGCCCTTGCTACGCCCGGCCACTGCCAGCGCGATTGCCAATGCCGGCTCGCGCCGGGAGGCGCTGACCCTGCTGCTGACAGCACCCGAGTTCCAACGGAGATAAGCCGATGAACCTGACACGCCGCACCACGCTGCTCGGCCTCTCCGCCCTCACCTTCGGCGCGCGCGGCAAATTCGCGCTGGCCGATGCGCCGGGCGATAAACGCTTCGTCGTCGTGCTCCTGCGCGGCGCGCTGGATGGCATGTCCGCCGTGGTGCCCTATGGCGATGCCAACCTCGCCAGCCTGCGGCCGCAATTGATCCCGCCAGCGCCCGGGCAGAGGGGGGGCATGTATGATCTCGGCGGATTCTACGGCCTCAACCCGTCACTGCCCGGCATCTATGCGATGTACCAGGCGGGCCAGGCACTCCCCATCCACGCGGTCGCCGGCCCGTACCGCACACGCAGCCATTTCGAGGCGCAGGATTTGCTCCAGTTGGGGCTGGTGGAGGAGACCAGCAGCATCAACTCAGGCTGGCTCAACCGCGCGCTGTTGGAGCTGCCCGCCGACCCAGGCTCCACCCCACGCGGGCTGGCCGCCGGGATCGGCACGCCGTTGCTGATGCAGGGCCCCGCCCGCATCGGCGCCTACGCGCCGGACCATTTCGCCATTCCCTCGCCCGACCTCTACGCCCGCATCGTCGCGTTGAATGCGCATGACCCGCTGCTGGGGCCGGCCATTACCCAAGGGCTTGCCGCCGCGGCGTTTGATAAATCGGTAATGAGCGACGACGCCCCCAACGCGCCAGGCGACGCGCCGAAATACGCCGGCGGCTTCCCGGCCCTCGCCACCGCGGTGGGCGAGCTGCTGGCAGCGCCCGGCGGCCCACGCGTCGCCGCCTTCCAACTCGAAGGCTGGGATACCCATGGCAACCAGGTCGGCGGGCTGAAAACCCCGCTCTCCGGCCTCGATACGGGCCTGACCAACCTGCAAGCCGCACTCGGCCCCGCCTGGGCGCAAACCACCGTGCTGGTGATGACCGAATTCGGCCGCACCGCCGCGATGAACGGCACCAAAGGCACCGACCATGGCACCGCCACCGCCGCCTTCGTGCTCGGCGGCGCGGTGAATGGCGGCCAGGTGCGCGCGACTTGGCCGGGCCTCGCGCAAAACCAGCTCTTCGAAAACCGCGACCTCGCCCCGACGCTCGATATACGTTCCGTCGCCAAAGGCGCGCTGGCGGCGCATCTGGGGCTCGGCCAGGCGGCCCTGGCGCGGGTGTTCCCAGGGAGTGAGGATGCGGCGCCGATGGGCGGAATGATCCGGACGGCGTGAAGTAACACCAACGGTCATCATTTATGGCCAATGATATAGGGAGGGCGCTTTTTTTAAAAAAGCGCCGCAAAAATTTTGTTAACTCTTGGTCGCGGTGCTCAACGGACCGTGACCTCTCGGAAACAACAGTTTTTTCTGCGCTTTTTAAATAAAAAGCGTTACCGGTCTTACTTTGCCCGAACGCCGCCCCCTAATACCGCCGATGCAAACCCCCGCCTTCTTCCGCATCCTGCGCGCCCGCCCGCTCTTCACCACGGGCTACGCCGCAGGGGCTTTGAGCTTTCTGGCGCTCTCCGCCATCCCGTCGCTCGCGATACGCGCCGTCGTGGCATGGGATATCGGCAGCCTGCTCTTCCTCATCC